>OGYR01000009.1_pt1 | contig 251898 bp, 239 predicted proteins | sample 1576661 | NCBI WGS metagenome assembly OGYR01 (sample SAMEA3541490, study PRJEB24748) | human gut metagenome | biome: human gut; feature: human-associated habitat; material: faeces | place: China | collected 2012
CTGGCTTGCGGACACAGTCCGTGGAGTGCTCCAAACTTGGAAAGACACGGATCATCGAAGATGCAAACATTCGGTTGGTTAGAAATTCCACATTTTTTGAACCGAATTTCCATCTCCATTTCCACATGAAATCTCCAAGTGTGTTTCATATAATATTACTTATCAGCTCCAAACACGATATGCTTATTGCGGCAGTTCCTTTCTATTCTTCCATATGTTCCCAGTCGATCTTATGCTGCTTAAAATAGTACTCTCTGTCGTGTTCCCCGACTTCCCGCAATACCTTGCACGGCGTGCCGACCGCGACAACGTTCGACGGCAGGTCATGCGTCACCACGCTCCCCGCTCCGATCACGACATTGTCGCCTATGATAATGCCCGGCATAATCATGACGCCGGATCCAATCCAGCAGTTCCTGCCGATATGAATGGCAGCGTTATACTGGTACCCCTGTTCGCGCAATTCCGGAAGAATCGGATGTCCTGCCGTCGTCACCGTGACATTCGGTCCGAACATCGTGTAATCCCCCACATAGATATGCGTATCGTCCACCATCGTCAGATTAAAGTTTGCATAAATATTTTTTCCGAAATGCACATGCGCCCCGCCGAAATTTGCATGAAACGGCGGCTCGATATAGCAGCCATCCCCGATCTCGGCAAACATCTCCTTTAGCATGGCAGTGCGCTTTTCCGTCTCTCTCCTTTGTGTTCCTGTCCATCTTCCCTCTCCTCTGCCGTGTGCTCTCAGTCATCGCAGCAGAACAGATAGTAACCGGCGATCATGCATAATACCAGAAGAAGGAACCCAAAGAAACGGCTGTGGAGCACGAGCATCACCAGCATCCCCATGGAAAAGCAAAACAGTGCAAATCCCATCATCCGCTTCATAAGATCCCCCAAACAATCTGTCTCTTCATCATATGCATCTGCCGGAAGTTTCTCTACTGTTTTTTAGTTTTCTTCTTTGTTCACGGAATCCTTTAAGATGTCCTCCATCTCTTTGCCAGCCGCTTCTCTCGCCTTCGTCTCATCCTCGTCTGCAGCGGACGCTGTATCGGATGTGACCTGATTCCTGGAGGTAAATTTGTTCACAAAATCCGGCACCATATCCAGAATCTTTGTGACGCCGTCCTGGTTCTTGATGTTCACGAGCTTCGTAGTACCGTTCTGGATCACCAGCACAGCGCTCGGCATAATCTTGCCGCCCATACCGCCTGCTCCATTGTTCTTCTTATCCTGTGAAAATGCTCCTGCGGCAACGCCGAATGATACATCCACGAGCGGAAGAATGATGGTATCCCCGATATGAATCGCATCGCCCACCACCGTCTTCGTCGTAATAAAACTGTCCATTCCCTTAAACAGGGATTCTACTGTTGTGTGAAAACTGTTATCTGCCATAATGTTACCCCTTTCTTATCCTTTATCTGTGCATCAGCCATTTCAGCCAGATGCGGAACTCCTTTTTGCCAAGCAGCCGTACCGCCGATACTGCGATATGCAGTCCTCTTGCACGCCCTTTTATATCAAATGTGCCTGTTACATAGGTATTCTCCGCTTCAAAGTCCGGATATACCTGCACCTGATACCGATACAGAAACGGAAGCGCACATAAGCCCCCGAGCACCTGCCCGGTCAGCGCCGGATCCCCCATGGAAAATGTCAGATCCGTCTGGATCCTCCGGAATTTAAAATGGGTCAGCAGGTATTTTAACTCTGTAAAAATGAGCGGCAGCACCTCTCTGTGCCGCTCGTCCGTCAAAAACGTACGGACATCTTTTATTTTCTTAAGAGCCTCTTTTATGCCGGCACGAAACTGCCGCAGTTTTCTGATGAGTCCTGCAAAAAATGCACGGATACGCTCCCATATCCGCCGAAACAGCCCGCCGCGCTGCTTTCTGCGCACAGCCGGATTCGCTTGTTCCAGTTCCTTATGCTCCGCAGGATCCGGCTCCTTCGCCCCGGCGCAGACTTTCTTCGCCTGCCTCTCGTCGAACCGTTCCGCCTCTCCCTGCTCCCCGTCTGCCAGGATGCCGCCTGTTTTCTGCTCCCCGTCTGTCAGGGGGGCATCTGCCGCACTGCGCTCTTCGGGTTCTTCTGCACCGTCCTCCCGGTCATCCTCCCCGGGTTCTCCATCGTCCAGCTTTTTTCCTTTCCGGGTGATCCCAAAGATCCGCAGCTGTGAAGAAAACCCTTCCTCTTCGTACGCTGCCCTCCAGCTTACCGCATGCAAAAGCCATGTCACCGCAATCCGGACGGTCGTCTTCTCCCCGATGCTGCCGCTCACCTGATACCGCACCGGAACAAAAAGCACCACTGCCAAAATGAGCAGGATCAGTCCAAGCAGGATCAGCAGGATGATTCCAATTATTTTTAATATCAGCAATAGAACTGCCATTATCCCTCCCTGCCGCTCCGGTGCTCATCCAGATAACTGCGCACAAAAAACGCTCCTGTGTTCCGGTATACTTCATCCACAATCGACACCGCCACTTCCAGCGCCTCATCATAACTCCCGGCAAGTCCGGCAATCTTAAGGTCTTTCTTCGGATACCCTTTCTGCAAAAGTTCGGCAGCCGGGATAATATCCAGAAGATTTTTGTCATTCGACGCAGGCGCAATCACATAAATGCCGATCTGTCCCGCATTGTGGTTGATTTTCCACTTCACGCGCTTTGTCTTATGTACAATACTTTCCCCTACATATAACTCGTCATACCATGTCATGCATGCTCTCCATATCACACTGCTCTAAAAGTATTTGTGATTTCCCCACAAATTACTCTTCTTAAGCTCCAGATATTCATTGTAAGCTTTCTCCAGAATCTGTTTTTCGTTCGGAAACTTCAAGAGATGATACGCTTCGTGATACTTATAATATCCGGAATCAACAAAATATTCTTCCCGCTGCGGCTTGCTGTAATAACTGTCTGCCATCATAAGATACCAGTGGACGTCCTTCTCCACCGTGTCCTCCGGTACCGTAAAGGAATACTGGCTCTTGCCGACATATTTGATAATTGCCGCCTTCACCCCGGTCTCCTCCAACACCTCACGCGTTGCCGTATCCGGATACTCCTCCCCGGCTTCCACCGTCCCCTTGGGCAGAACCCAGCCTTCATACTTGTTCTTATAATTCTTGTATAAAAGCAATATCTTACCACGGAATATTACCACACCGCCACAGCTTGTTGCCTCTATCATTGCAATACCTCCCGATGTGGTCTTTTCATAATTATATCCAGTATAATACTTTTTCAGACTTCACGCAACCTCGTATGCGCTTAGTTCTCCCATGTATAATACGCATCAAAGATCTGTTTTGCAATCGGGACCGCATACTCGCTTCCCACGCCGGAATTCTCCACGATCACCGCCACCGCGATGTCCGGTTCCTCCCCGTTATGCGCATATCCCACAAACCAGGAATGTGTGGCGTCCGAGCTGGATGAGAACTCCGCCGAACCCGTCTTTCCGGCTGCCTCATAGCTGTCGCTCTTTAACTTGGTCGCTGTTCCTTCCTCCACAACATAGCGCATATATTCCTGCAAAACGGAAGCATCGCTCTCCGAGAGCAGTGTTTTGTACTCCGCAGGCTCATACTGCTCCACAACCTCGTCCTCCGCATCCGTGATGCGGTCAATCACATACGGCTTCATCAGCACACCGTCGTTGGCGATCGCAGAAGCGATTAACGCCATGTGAAACGGTGTCACAAGCGTCTTACCCTGTCCGATGGACGTCTCCATCACCGCTGAATCGCTGTCTCCCGGCTCCAGCACAAAGCTGCTCTTCGACGACTCGAAATCCGTCGGAAGCGCGGTATTAAACAGCATCTGGTCACAGAGATCATCAAACTGTTCCAGATCCAGTGTGAGTCCTAAGGACGCATAGGAGGAATTACACGAATTTGCGAAGGAGATCTTTAAATCCTCCGATCCGTGCCGCTTATTGTTATGGCAGTGGATGGTCTTTGTGCCCACGGTATACTCGCCGCTGCAGTCAAAATGATAGTCCGCATAGTCCGTATTCTCATGAATGTACTCGAGCGTGGTAAAGATCTTAAACGTCGATCCCGGCGGATACAGCCCCTGGGTGGCACGGTTTAGAAGAACCGAGCTGTCACTGTCGTCCGACACAAAGGTATCCCAGTCATCCGCGATCGTGTTCGGATCGAAATCCGGCTTTGACACCATGGCAAGGATCCTGCCTGTCTCCGGCTCCATCACAACGACCGCCCCGTCATAGCTTCCCAGTGCATCGTACGCCTGAAGCTGCAGATCATAATTCAACGTCGTTGTGACACTGTCCCCCGGATTTTTCTCTCCCTTGATCTCACTGACCGCCTTCTCCATATACAGAATGTTGGAGCGCAGCAGATTGAAATTCGCCATCGCCTCAATGCCGGAAGTACCGTGTGTGGAATATCCGACAACATGCGCAAAGATCCTGCCCGCCGGATACTTTCTCGTCTCATTTCCCTCTGCATCCGTAACCGTCTCCGCCAGTGTGACTCCGTCGGCGGAATAGATACTGCCGCGCACGACGCTGCGCGTAAAGAGCTCCTGCCGTTTGTTGTACGGATTATTGATAAACTGTTCGCTCTCCACCTGCTCAAAATACACAAAATAGCCCATCAGGCACAGAAACAACCCCAGAAAAGAGTAGGTTACTACCGCAAATTCCCGGTTTTTTGTATTCTTTTTTTTCTTTCCGTTTTTATGAAAAAGTTTCCACATCTTCGTCAAATCCTGTTTTTCTTCGTCTTGGCGGTGCTGCATTTTTTCTTTCATTTGCTGCCCCCTCATCCTGCCGTCTGATGTATAAGCCCTGCACAACGGCAAACATGATCATCGTTGAAAATAGCGAGCTTCCTCCGTAGCTGACAAGCGGAAGCGTGACTCCTGTCGACGGAATAAATTTTGTGACTCCCCCGACGGTGAGGAACACCTGAAATCCGTATACGGTTCCCAGTCCCAGCGCAATCAGCTTGTAAAACTGCTCCTTCATCTGCATCGCCACGTTAAAAAACATCAAAAAGCAGCTGATGCACACCATCAAAAGACAGATTGCAAAAATGCCGCCCATCTCCTCCGCAATGGCGGAAAAGATAAAGTCCTGCTCGACCACCGGAATCTTTTCCGGCATCCCCTGGTATAGTCCCATTCCAAACCAGCCGCCGGTACCGATGGCGAACAGGGACTGGCAGATCTGGTAGCCCTCATTCTCAATTCTTGAGAGCGGATCCTGCCATGCCAGGACACGCACGCGCACGTGGGAAAACAGCTGATATGCCACCACCGCGGCAATACATCCGGTCAGAAGTCCTCCCGCAAAATAGAACAGCTTTCTGGTCGCCACATAGAGCATCACCAGGTAGGTCACAAAGAAGATCAGTGCTCCTCCCAGATCTCTCGATAACACCAGAATCAGGACATGCACCGCTGCCAGCACCGTCGCGATACACACGTGCTTCAAATCCGTATTCTCGTAAAGCATACATGCCACAAAAAATACAAATATGATCTTGACAAATTCACTCGGCTGAACCGATATTCCGGCAATCGAGATTGATATTTTCGCACCGCTGCTCGTGATTCCGAACGCCAGAACCGCCAGAAGACCGATGATCCCGGCAGCTGCGTAAAGCCACGGCATTTTCCGCAAAAAGCGCACTTTCTGAATCAGCACCGGTATAATGAGCGAACACACCATCGCCCCCACCGCAATGGCAAACTGCCGGATCGCCTTGTCAAAGGAAAGCCTTGTAATCATAATAAACCCGATCATTAACAGCATGCACATATTGTTGATCAAAAGCCCGGAAGCCCTTCCGTACACCAGGCGGTAACTGGAAATTGTGACGGCAATAAACGCCGCCTGCACCACATAGAACAAAATCATGCGGATATCGTCCGTCACCGCGTAGATTGCCAGAAACGCATCCAGATGAATGAGATACATCAGGCACATCTGACGCTTAAATATCTTCGCCCTTTTCTCCGGGGTAAGCTTCCCGCGGAATGAGGAAAAACACTCGTACGTATAGAACGCGAACAAAAGTGTCATGAGATATTTTGATAATTCTACAATCAAATCTGTCATTGGTTATTCGACCCCTCGTTTATAATGTCCCCTCGTGTAGCCGTCGGGAAACAGTTCCTTTACGCTGTGTTTTCCGGAAAGGAACGTCCGCTCAAAAAGATCCAGTATGAAAGCCGCCTGCTCTTCCTCCTCAATCGTAAACGATATCCGGTATGCGGCAATTCCCATGCGTAAAAAATCCGCGCGTTCGTCAAAAAGCATGAGCGGCGTGGTATTATAGATCGTATTATAACACTCCGTGCAGTTATTTTTGACCGGGAAATATTTTCCATATCGATCCTTCAGATATAAGATTCCGCGCTTCCTATCACACTTCTCCGTGTTCGCATGCACGCACTGCGCGGATGTCATCAGTGGAAGATAACCGTAGACCATCGCCTCGCTGTGATGATTGTCTCTTGCAAACAGTTCGCTCCGGTTGAGTTCAAGCGGTACGGTATCGCGCTCTGGTGCAAGCTGCAAAAACACATCCCGCGCTGCACTGTTCCAGCTATAGAGACTGTGATCTAAAATTAACGGCGTCTCCGCACCCAGCTCCTGCCGCACAAATGCGGCGGCATCGTAACTTTTTGCCACAAATCCGTCCAGCGGCAATGCCTTTAAGTGCTCTATATTCTCCCTGTAAAATGCTGCCGTTCTGCTGCGAAATACCGCCGGCAGAATATAATAGAATTTCTTTCCCGCCAGGTGTGCCTCTCCTGCATCTTTTAAAAGTGCCGTCCATAATTCATCCCTGGTATAGCAGCTGCTGTCCGCATAAATCCCATGTACAAAGGAAGAACGAAGCACCACCGGCAGCAGACACCGGTTCTCCAACGAAACGATGACCGTTTTACCGGCATCCTCTGCTTCTCTTCGCTCCTCCTGCCGCGTCCTTTTGTCCGCGCCACAGCCTAACTTCTCCGCCTCCGGGGACGCTGCTCCATCCCTGCGGTATCCCTGCAGAAGCTTCTCCTCCAGTGCAAGAAGTGCCTCCCTACGCAGCGCGTTTAGTGCCTGCACCGGCAGAAAAACATCCTCGTCCATCTCAATGGCCAGCTGTTCAAATGCAAACGGTGTATTTCCTGTTTTTCTCATACAGACGTCCACCCTGTCACGCGAGAGCGGCTGTTTCTGCGCCTGCAATACCTGCTCCCCCTCACACGTAATCTCACATTCTTCACATTGCAGTTTCAGTGTAGCAGATAAATCTTTTTTTAATCTTAAGAATCCATTGATTTTTTCTTTGATTTCCTGCTCCGGCCGCACTTTGATATAGTGTTCCCGCACCGTCTTCTGCAGTGCCTCGTCTGTCTTCGCATGTCCCGGGGAATCAAAGGTAATCATCTCCCTGCCATTTCTGCGGAAATAGTACCCGTCGGTAAAACCGCTGCGGTTGCCGAGCGCCAGCAGCTTTCTGTGATCCTCCTCCGTTACCGCGTAAGCCTTCTTCGCCCGCCGGCGTGCCTCATCCTCGCTGCAGCCGCCCGCTCTCTCCTCATTCAGCCGGTCCAGATAACGGTCCATATACTGCCGGTAAACGGATACAACGCCTGCCGCATACTCCGCCTGCTTCATCCGTCCCTCAATCTTAAAGGAGAATATGCCGCTCTCTGCAAGTGCGGGAATGGCATCAATCGTACACAGATCCTTCGGGCTTAACACGTAATTGCCGCACGCGATACGGGATTTCTGATCCTTTTTGTAGACCTCATAGGGAAGCCGGCACGGCTGTGCACAGCGCCCACGGTTGCCGCTTCTGCCGCCCAGCATACTGCTGAGCAGACATTGCCCGGAATAACAGTAACACAGTGCACCGTGCACAAAACTCTCGATCTCGATTCCCACCTTGTCATGGATTTCTCTTATCTCGGCAAACGACATCTCCCGCGCCATGACCACCCGGCTCGCACCGAGCTGCTTCATGTACGCCGCACCCGCCGCGCCGGTCACAGTCATCTGCGTGCTGGTGTGAATATCCATCCCGGGGAACATGCTTCGTATCCTTGCAAACGCCCCCATATCCTGCACGATCACCGCATCGAGCCCCTGCTCGTAATACGGCAGCAGATACTCATAGAGTCCCTGTTCCAGTTCCTCCTCCTTGAACAGGGTGTTCACCGTCAGATACACCTGTCTGCCATGGATATGTGCATAGTCGATGGCACGCAGCAATTCTTCCTCATTAAAATTATTCGCATATGCGCGGGCTCCAAAATGGCTGCCGCCCAGATATACCGCGTCCGCCCCCGCCCGTATGACCGCCTCAAACGTCTCGTATGATCCCGCCGGAGCCAGCAGCTCCAATTCTCTTTTCTGCATCATTTTTCTTACCTGTTATATGAAAATAAGGGACGAAAGCAAATCTCTTACGTCCCCGTATTGTCTATTCTTCTGTTTTATCTTTTTCCGGTACTTTGCCGAGCAGCGCATCCTCGAGACTCGCCTCCAGCTTAGCCTTGTTGATTAAAAGCTCCTTGTTCTGCTCCTCGAGCTCTTTTCTGGCTTTCTCGTCGCTCTCTGCCTTGATCTGATTGGAAATAAGATCATGTTTGAGATCGTAGATTTCCTTTTCCTTCTGCTCGATCTCACGCTCAAGCTTCTCCACCTGTGTCTTCGCCTTAAAGTAATCATCCGCGATATTTAACTGCAACAGCGTCGCCTTCATGTCGCCGGATAGATGTCTTAACTCTTCCATGCCCTGAAACTCGCCCAGCTTATTGTTGATATAGGTGGCAACCTTCTGTAGGTACTCCTCGCCCTCATAACCGCTCAGTGTGTATACCTTTCCACCGATGATCACTTCGGCGCTTGTCTTCTCTGCCATACCATTTCCTCCAAACTCGGGTATCCGCTACAATATATAGTATATTATACTGACATATTTAAGGAAAAGCAACTATTTCTATACAGAATGTTCGATTCCCAGATGCTGGTATGCCAGCTCTGTCACCACCCGTCCCTTCGGCGTGCGGTTGATCAGCCCGTTCTTTACCAGATACGGTTCATATACGTCCTCAATGGTTCCGGCATCCTCACCGATCGCTGCCGCCAGCGTGTCCAGCCCGACCGGTCCGCCCGCAAATTTTCCGATCATCGTCATCAAAATGTTCCTGTCATTCTGATCGAGCCCCATCTTGTCAACCTCCAGCAGATCCAGTGCAAAGGACGCTACCTCCTTTGAAATCCGGCCGTCGTATTTTACCTGCGCGAAATCGCGCACGCGCTTTAACAGCCGGTTCGCCAGACGCGGGGTTCCGCGCGAGCGTCTCGCCATCTCGTAAGCACCTTCCTCATCGATCTCCACCCCAAGTGTCAATGCCGAATGCAGGATGATCGTTTTTAACTCCTCCACCGTGTAGAACTCCAGATGATGCACCACGCCAAAACGGTCTCTTAACGGTGCCGACAAAAGTCCCGCGCGCGTGGTCGCTCCCACCAGGGTAAACTTCGGCAGATCCAGACGGATGGAGCGCGCTGTGGCTCCCTTGCCGATCATGATATCAATGGCATAATCCTCCATTGCCGGGTACAGCACCTCCTCCACCTGGCGGTTCAGCCGGTGGATCTCGTCGACAAAGAGGACATCTCCCTCCTGCAGATTACTCAGGATCGCTGCCATTTCCCCCGGTTTTCCGATGGCAGGTCCCGAAGTGACCTTCATATGTGTTCCCATCTCATTGGCAATGATTCCGGCGAGCGTGGTCTTTCCAAGTCCGGGTGGTCCGTAGAACAGCACATGGTCGAGGGATTCCCCCCTCGCCTTTGCCGCCTCGATATATATTTTTAAATTTTTCTTTGCCTTCTGCTGTCCGATATAATCGTCCAGCGTCTGCGGCCGGAGACTTTTCTCGATCTTAAGATCTTCCTCCTGCACCTGCGTGGATATGACCCGCTTCTCCATGTCCCAGCTTTCCTTTCTTCCGCCTTGCCGCTTCCCTTACTACAGGAATGCCATATTCTTAAGCGCGGCTTTTAACAGTGTTTCCACATCCATATCATCCGTGATCTCAATGCCGTTTAACGCCTTTAACGCTTCCGAAGAGGCATAGCCGAGCGCCACAAGCGCCTGCACCGCCTCATTCTTCACACCGCTGCTTCCGTTCTCGTTCTGTCTGCTCACATGCTCGGATTTAAGTTCAAACGCCTCCTCAAGCGACAGCTTGTCCTTCAGTTCTAAAATCACACGCTGTGCCGTCTTTGCACCGATTCCGGGCGCTTTGGCGATCGCCTTCGCGTCATCGCCAAGCACCGCAAACCGCAGATCATCGGTTGTCATCACAGACAGCACCGCCAGCGCCCCCTTCGGGCCGATACCGTTGACGCCGATTAACAGCTTGAAGACACGCAGGTCATCCTTCGTCAAAAACCCGTACAGAATCATCGCATCTTCGCGCACATTCAGATACGTATAGAGCTTGACTTCCTCTCCCACAGCCGGAAGATAGTCAAACGTCTGCCCGGTCGTATAGATCCGGTATCCGATTCCGCCTGCCTCCACAACCACGCTCTCTTCCTCCACATCCGCAAGGACGCCTTTTATATATGCGTACACACGTATTTCCTCCTTATCGTTTCAGCCGTCCGCCAATCCTTAGTATGATCTCCTGGGCTGCCACACCGATCAGCAGTCCCGTAACGATGCCTGCCACGAAAAGCACCGGCAGATAGTAAAAAATGTTGATATTCTCCACCACAAACGCCGCCACGGCAATCTGACCGATGTTATGCGACATTCCGCCCGCGACACTGACCGGCAGCACACCGAGCTTTCCAGTCCGTTTCAAAAGATACATCACCAGAAAGCTGAACATTCCGCCGGCAAGGCTGTATAAGATACTGAACAGATTGCCGAACAAAAAACCCGCCAGTACAATCCGGAGCATCGAGATGGCAAACGCCTCCTTAGTGCCGACACAGTACAGCATCAGTACCACCACAATATTGGTGAGCCCCAGCTTTACCCCCGGTATTCCGAAATAAAACGGGATCAGGGATTCCACATAACTGCAGATTAGGGCAAGCGCAAGAAAAACCCCGAGATACGCCACCTTATCTCGCAATGGAGTCGAATCCGTTTTCTTCACTTCCCGTCACCTCCACAACCACTTTGTTCGGCAGACAGACAATCATCTCATGATTCTTAGAGATTGCCTTCTGATGGACACACAGCTTGTCCGGGCAGTCCGCCTCCGTCATGTCCGCCCTGCCATCGCGGATTGTCAGGACATTCGTTGTCACGCCGTCCTGCACAATCGGTATCTCCTGCTCCTCCCCGAGCGCATAGGTTCCGTACACGCTGCCGTCCACGGTGACGCGCACACAGGCACCCGCATCCGCGCGCATTCCCGTCCGCTCATAGACCACAAGAAATACCGTAACCACGGCAAGCAGTATTGCAAGAAAAATCACATCGTTTCTGCTGATTCGCTTTTTCATACCGTCTGACCATTTCCGTCTGCCCGCTCGCCAAGGTAATAAAAGCCCCGGCACTCGGTCAGCTTTACATCCAGAATCTTTCCGATCATGTCCGCTGTCCCCGGCAGATGTACCACCGAGTTATTGCTGAGTCTTCCCGTCACAAGCGAAGCATCCTGCTCGTTTTGCTCTTCAATCAGCACCGGCAGCGTCTGTCCGGTCAGCGCCCCCGCTTTTTCTGCGGAGATCTTCTGCACTTCCTTAAGCAGGCGGTCAAAACGCGCCTTGATCACATCCTCCGGCACCTGCTCTTCCATGGATGCCGCCGGTGTCCCGGTACGTTTGGAATAGATAAACGTGAACGCGCTGTCATAACGCACTTTTCGCACCACGTCCATCGTCTCCTCGAAGTCCTCCTCCGTCTCCCCCGGGAATCCCACGATAATATCCGTCGTCAGCGCAATGTCCGGCACTGCCGCGCGGATCTTGTCCACCAGCTCCAGATAATGTTCCTTATCATATCTGCGGTTCATGATCTTTAAGATCCGGCTGCTCCCGGACTGTAATGGCAGGTGCAGATGTTTGCAGATCTTTTTGGATCGTCCCATCACCTCGATCAGCTCGTCCGAGAGATCCTTCGGGTGGGAGGTCATAAAACGGATACGCTCTAACCCCTCAATCTTCTCCACTTCCTCTAAAAGCTGCGCAAACGTCACCGGCTCCTTCAGATTCTTGCCGTAGGAATTGACATTCTGTCCGAGCAGCATGACCTCGACAACGCCGTCCGCCACGAGCTGTTCGATCTCACGGATGATCTCTTTCGGCTCCCTGCTGCGCTCCCTTCCGCGCACATACGGTACGATACAGTAGCTGCAGAAATTATTGCATCCGAACATGATATTGACGCCGGATTTAAACGAATACTTCCGCTCTACCGGGAGGTCCTCCACGATCTGGTCCGTGTCCTTCCAGATATCAATCGTCATGGAATCCGATTCCATCGCCGTCACAATCAGCTCTGCAAATTTGTAGATATTATGTGTTCCGAAGATCAGATCCACAAAGCGGTAGCTTTCTTTTAATTTTTCAACAACTACCGTCTCCTGCATCATGCAGCCGCAGAGTCCGATCAGCATATGTGGATTTTTCTTTTTATAATTCTGGAGTACCCCGAGTCTTCCATAGACTTTGTTATTTGCATTTTCACGCACCGTGCAGGTATTGTAAATAACAAAATCCGCGTCCTCCGTATCCGTCTCCACATAACCGATGCGCTCTAAGATACCGACAAGCTTCTCAGAATCGCGCGCGTTCATCTGGCAGCCGAACGTCGTGACATGAAAGGTCAGCGGACTGCCTTTTTTTGCAGCGAGCTGTTCCACATAATTTTTAGCAATATCCATGAAGTAATACTGACGCTCCGGCTCGCTCTGCGGGATCTGCTTTTTATCGATTATTTCAATGTCTATTTTCTTTTTCATCTTCATCCTTACCATCTACGGACGTGTCTGCCCGTTTCCATATATAATATATTTTGTGCTGGTCAGCGCATCCAGTCCCATCGGTCCTCTTGCATGAAGCTTCTGGGTACTGATGCCGATCTCCGCGCCAAATCCAAATTCAAATCCGTCTGAAAAACGCGTCGATGCGTTGACATAGACGCAGGCAGCATCGATCTCATCCAGGAACCGCTGCGCGTTCGTGTAGTTTTCTGTGATGATTGCCTCCGAATGCCCGGTATTGTAGCGGTTGATGTGTGCGATCGCCTCGTCGAGGGACGACACCGTCTTCACGGAGATCATATAATCGAGATACTCCCTGCCCCAGTCTTCCTCCGTCGCCGCCGACAACAGTTCCTTTTTCAGGTCTCCGCCATTTGCCGCCTCCCGGCGCTCTGCCGCTGCAAGACTTTTCTCATCCGCATGAATAACAACATCCTTCTGCTGCAGTGCCGCCGCAAGCTTTGGCATAAATGCATCCACGATTTTCTCATGGATCACGAGTGATTCACAGGCATTGCACACACCGATCCGCTGGGTCTTTGCGTTTAAAATAATACGGATTGCCATATCGAAATCCGCACTCTCATCCACATAGATATGACAGTTGCCGGTTCCCGTCTCAATCACAGGAATCGTCGCCTGATTGACGACGACGCGGATCAGCCCTGCTCCTCCGCGCGGAATCAGCACATCCACATATTCGTTCATCTTCATGAACGCAACCGCCGTCTCCCGGCTTGTATCTTCAATCAGCGATACTGCCGCACGCGGAATGCCATGTGCCTCCAAAACTTCCTGCAGAACCGAAACAATGACGATATTGGAGAAAATGGCGTCACTGCCGCCTTTTAAGATCACTGCGTTGCCCGTCTTAAAACACAGCGCAAACGCATCCACCGTCACATTCGGTCTCGCCTCATAGATCATGCCGACCACACCGAGCGGGACACGCTTTTTACCGATCATAAGACCGTTCGGGCGCTTCTTCATGGAAAGGACTTCGCCGATCGGATCGGCAAGGTCTGCAACCTGCCGCAGCCCCTCCGCCATCTGCTCCATCCGGGATGGGGTGAGCATCAGACGGTCCAGCAGTCCCTCGGGCATATGATTTTCTCTGCCGCGGGCGAGATCCTTCTCATTCTCGCGGATAATCTCATCGGTATGTGCCACAAGTGCCTCTGCCGCTGCACGCAGCACCTCGTTCTTCGTATTCGTGTCCAGATTGCCGATCTGTCTGCTCACTTCTTTTGCGCTCTTACAAAGTTCTGTCAGTTCCATATCCTTTCCATCCTTTCTGTCAGATCCGATATTCCCGCTCCTCCGTATAAATCCGATGCATCCGCACGTCGGTGGGAAGCACCGCAAGCTGTTCCTCGATCTGCCCTTCAAACGCTACCGCCATGCGGGACAGCTTCGGAAACCTTGCAAAATAGCGGTCATAATAACCGCCGCCATACCCGTACCGGTTCCCCTTACGGTCAAAGACCAGTCCGGGCACCAGCACCACCGCATCCTCTTCCCCGATCCGTTTGCAGCTCTCATCCGGCTCCATCACATGAAAGGCGCCCTCCCGCACTCTGGAAAGCTCTCTGATCCGGTAAAACTCCATCCGGTGTGTGTCCTGCATTCTCTTCACCTGGCCGCAGTCCCGCTGCAGCCGCTCTTTTGAGGTAACCGGAAGCGCCACCGTCTTGCCGTCCGAAAGTGCCTGTGCCAGAAACGGCAGACAGTCAGCCTCCGCGCCGAGCGGATAATAGCCGTAGATGACAGCGCTGTTATGATACCAGTCAGACGCCGCCAGCCTCTCACAGATCTTTCTGCTTTTTTCCTGCACTTCCTCCTGCGGCAGTTCCATCCGCCATGCTTTGTGCCGCGCCCTTATCTGCTGACGCGCCTTCTCCTGTGTCAGCGCTGCGTCAGGAAAGTCCTGTCTTTTTTCCATACTTATCTCCAAGGTTCTCCACAGAACCGTCCGGATTCACCATATCGATATTGTTAAGCTGCGCCGCCAGATTTTTCTTCACATCCGCAACATACTGCTTACGCAGCAGCGCCTGCTCCTTTTTTTCTTCCTCCGTCAGCCCTTCCGCCTTCGACTTGCGGTATAACGCATTGATTCTGTCAATCTGTTCCTGGTTCATAGTGCTCCTTTTCCTGTATTCTTAACCGATCGTCTCCAAAATAAAATCTTCAATCCGGAAAGATTCTTTCTTCTTTGCCTGAAAAATGGTTCCCTTAAAGGAATCATCAAATATATGATGCAGAATGCAGACATCCCTGCCGTTCGCAATAATCATGTCTGTTCCCGAGAGCGTTGCAATCTTTGCGGCTGTCAGTTTGGTCGCCATGCCGCCGGTTCCAACATCACTGCCGGTCGAACTTTTCGCCATGCCGTAGATTGACGCATCCATCTCCTCCACCACTTCAATGAGCTTTGCATCCGGATTCTTGTGCGGATCGTCGGTAAAAAGCCCATCGATATCCGAGAGCAGGATCAAAAGATCCGCCCCGATCAGAGAAGCCACGATTGCCGAGAGCGTGTCGTTGTCGCCAAACTGCATCTCATAAGTAGAAACCGTATCATTTTCATTCACAATCGGGATTGCGCCAAGACGGAACAATTCGTCGAACGTATTCTTCGCATTCTCTCTCGAGACAGGGTTCACCATCGTGTTCTTCGTCATCAGCACCTGCCCTGCCACCTGATTGTATTCCGCAAAAAGCCGCTGATAGATCATCATCAGCCGCGCCTGGCCGACCGCCGCGCATGCCTGCTTTGTCGAAATGTCCTTCGGCCGCTCATCCATGCCGAGCGTCTGTCTGCCCACGGCAATCGCGCCGGAGCTTACCAGACACACATCCATCCCGCGGTTCCGCAGATTGCAGAGTTCTCTTACCAGATGCTCCAGCTTGGTAAAATTCAGATTGCCCGTCTCCCCGTAATTCAGTGAGGAAGATCCGATCTTGACTACAACTCTCTTTTTCTCATTAAAATGAAAATGCTTTTGTTCCATCTGTCTAACGTCCCCTTTATATGTAACATTTTCCAATCATTCATCCCAAATGGGCATAGAGTCTCATACTGTATTACTCTATCATATCTTCATCAAAATGGCAAATTGATGTTTTCACATTGTATGAACAGAAAGTTTATGGTACATTGGATGGGAAACATCAGAAATGGAGATTTTTATGATGAGAAAAAAGAAGGTACTCTCCTGTCTTCTGGTTCCCCTGCTCTCTGCAAATCTGCTGCTCTCCGGCTGCAGCCGCACGGCGGACGAACCGGTTACCAAGTCAGGATTTTATTTTAACACCGTCATCTCAGTCTCGATCTATGAAAAAGGGAGCGAGGAACTGCTCGATGACTGTTTTGCCCTTGCACAAAAGTACGAGGGATATTTTTCCAATACGATTCCGGACAGCGATATTTCCAAAATCAACGATGCGGGCGGCGCTCCCGTGACAGTACACGACGAAACGATCGAACTTCTTAAAACCGGCATCGCATATGGCGACTTAAGCGGCGGCAAATTCGACATCACCATCGGCCGGCTTTCCGATCTGTGGGACATCTCAACCAAAGCGCTGCTTGATCAGACCGATGCCTCCATGATCCCCTCCGACGCGGACATTCAGACGGCTCTTGCCACAGTGGATTACCGGGAGATTCAGATTGACGGCAACACAGTGACTCTGCAAAATCCCGATACCAGGATTGATCTGGGCGGCATCGCCAAAGGCTATATCGCGGATCAGATGAAAGCCTACCTGAACCAGAAGGGAATTACTTCCGGTTACATCAATCTGGGCGGAAATGTGCTTGCGCTCGGCGCGAAGACGGACGGTTCGGCATACACCATCGGCATACAGCGTCCGTTCGGTGAGGAAAACGAAGCGATTGCCTCCGTCTCCATCACCGATCAGACCGTCGTATCCTCCGGCGTCTACGAACGCTATTTTGAAGTAGATGGGACGCGTTATCACCATATCCTGGACACCGCGACCGGTTACCCTTACGATAACGGGCTCCTTGAGGTCACGATCATCACCGGTGCATCGGTGGACGGCGACGGTCTCTCCACCACCTGTTTCTCCCTCGGGCTGGAAGACGGTATGGCGCTCGTTGAAAGCCTTGATGCTACGGAAGCTATTTTCATCACAGACGACTATGAAGTACACACCAGCTCCGGCATGGGAACCGTCATTCCCTATGAGATTCTGGAAGATTAAACAACAAAACAGGCGTGAAGAATTCGTACTTATTACCGCGAATTCTTCATGCCTGTTTTTATTTCACACTTTCATTCCAAGAAACGATTCTTACAGGATGATTTTCGGAGAAAATCATTCTTACAGAATAATTTTCTTTGGACACTTCTGTGCACAGATACCGCATCCGACACACTTCTCCTGATCAATGTATGCCACGTTGTCAATGACATGAACTGCATCCTTCGGGCAGTTCTTCTCACACAGATGACATCCGATACATCCTACGGAACATGCCTTCATGACATCCTTGCCCTTATCCTTGGAGCTGCACTGTACAATGTGCTTTGCCTTGTAAGGAACAAGCTCGATCAGATGCTTCGGACATGCAGCAACACATTTTCCACATGCCTTACATACTTCCTTGTCAACCTGCGCAATGCCGTCCACGATATGAATCGCATCAAACGGACAAGCCTTTACACAGCTGCCGTATCCAAGGCATCCGTAATTACAGGACTTCGGTCCGCCGTTCGGCACGAATGCCATGGCTGCACAGTCCTCGTTGCCGGTATACTCGTAATCGCGTCCTGCCTTCTCACAGGTTCCCGCACACTTTACAAATGCTACCTTGCGCTCGCCTTCCTCGGCTGCCACACCCATGATCTCACCGATCTTGGCTGCAACCGGCGCGCCGCCGACCGGACACTGATTGACCGGAGCCTCGCCCTTTGCGATTGCTGCTGCCAGACCGGAACAACCGGCATAACCACAGCCACCACAGTTATTTCCCGGAAGCACACCTAAGATTGCTTCCTCTTTTTCATCTACCTCTACCTTGAACTTTTCTCCGGAAATACCAAGGAAAAATCCAATCAAGATACCTACGCCGCCCACGATTAAGGCTGCAAATAAAATTGCTGTAACGTTCATCTTCTTTTTCCTCCTAAATCATTCCTGAGAATCCCATGAATGCGATTGACATCAGACATGCGGAAATCAATACGATTGCAGTACCCTGAAACGGCTTCGGGATATCATTGTACTCGATCTTCTCACGCACACCTGCCATTAAAACGATCGCAATCAGGAAACCAAATGCGGTTGCAAAACCGTTTACCACGCTCTCCAAAATACCGTATTCCTTGGTAACATTCGTCAGTGCAACACCGAGAACGGCACAGTTTGTCGTAATCAGCGGAAGGTATACACCAAGGCTCTGGTATAATGCCGGCATGGACTTCTTCAAGAACATCTCAACGAACTGTACCAGTGCAGCAATTACAAGAATAAATACAATCGTCTGCAGGTAGGTAAGGTCAATGCCCTTGCTCATCAGATAGCTGTTGGCAAGGATATATTTGTAGATCAGCGCTGTCACGAACGAAGAGATCGTGATAACGAATACAACTGCGCCACCCATTCCGGCAGCGGTCTCTGTTTTCTTGGAAACGCCTAAAAACGGACAGATACCAAGGAACTGACTTAATACAACGTTATTGACAATGGCAGAGCCGATTGCAATTAAAAGTAATGTTTTCATCCGTATCTATCCTCCTATTCTGCTTTTTCTGCCGGAGCTTCCGCTGCCGGTTTCTTACCGGTGCATGCAGCAGACATACCGCATCCTGCACAGTCTCCGGTGATACATCCGGACGGCTCGGCAAGCGGCTTGCCCTTGGCTGCCATCTTCTCACGGACGATCTTCATCACAGCTACCAGACATGCCAGTACGAGGAATGCTCCCGGTGCCATAACAAAGATGGTGATCGGTGTGAACCAGCTTAAGGACAGAATCTGAAAACCAAAGATCTGACCTGCGCCCAGAAGCTCACGGAACAGTCCGATCAGGGTAAGACCCATCGTAAATCCAAGTCCCATACCAAGTCCATCGAAAAGAGACGGAACTACCGGATTCTTGGAAGCATAGCTCTCAGCACGGCCGAGGATAATACAGTTTACAACGATTAACGGGATGTACACACCCAGCGACTCGGAGAGGCTCGGGGTATACGCCTGCATGATAAACTGCACCACTGTTACCAGCGATGCAACGATAACAATGTATGCCGGCATACGCACGCCGTCCGGAATCACCTTACGGAATGCGGAAATCAGCATATTGGAAAGTACCAGTACCACTGTTGTGGAAAGTCCCATTCCAAGTCCGTTGATTGCGGAGGATGTGACAGCAAGTGTCGGACACATACCAAGCATCAGAACGAAAGTAGGATTTTCCTTAATGAGTCCATTATATAAACGTTCTACATTCTTGTTCATTGATTAGTTACCTCCTTCTAATACGCTGTGGAAGTATGTAAGACAGGCATTCACACCGTTCGCCATCGCCTTGGAAGTAATGGTGGAACCGGAAATTGCCTCGATCTCATTGTCCGCAGACGGTGTCGACTTCACAACCGTAAAGGAGTCTACGTTCTTGCCCTCAAACTGGCTGTAGAACGGCTCTTCCTGTGCTTTCATACCAAGTCCCGGTGTCTCGGAAATACTTGTGATGGAATAACCGTTGACCGTACCGTCATTCTGGATGCCGACAGAGAATGTAATGCTGCCCTGGCTTCCGTCCTTCGCCGTTACGGTAAGCACATAGCCGAGCGGATTGCCGGAAGCGTCAAGTGCTGTGTTGACAGCCTCGATATCGTCAGAATATCCATTCTGCGCCATAAGATCTTCCGCTGCAGCGGTGTCGAAATCAGCGTACTCCTCAAAGGAATCCGCATCCTCAAATACCTGCTTGTAAGCGGACTGTGTCTTCTCATAATTTACCTGGTCGATCGGGCCTTTGGTAATGCCGTAGACCACGCCGAGGATCAGACCTAATACAACAGTAAAAGCAAATAAAACCAATGCGTCATGTACAATCTTCTTGTTCATTTCTATTTGCCTCCTTCCTGCTTCTTCGCTTCCTTCACCTGACCGAATGCCATCGGCACCGTGTGCTTCTCAATAAGCGGCACAAGGATATTGCTTAAGATGATGGCGAAGGAAACACCCTCTGCATTCGCGCCGAAGCAGCGGAACAATCCGGTCAGGATACCGCAGCAGATACCAAAGATGATCTGCCCCATCGGTGTAATCGGGGATGTCACATAATCCGTTGCCATGAAGAATGCGCCGAGCATCAGACCGCCGCCGCAAAGCTGTGCGGTAAGATAGCTGCCGTCAAATCCATGACCGCCGAATAAAAGCATGAATACAGCAAAGGTAATAATGTAAGATGCCGGGATGCGAAGGTTGATCACACCCATCAGGATCAGGAAAATAGCTCCGATCAGGATAGCGATCGCAGATGTCTCACCGATGGTACCTGCGGTGCGTCCGATCAGCATATCCATCGTATTGACCGCCTCACCGTTACGCATGGCAGCAAGCGGTGTTACGCTGGAATACACTTCAATCCCGTTCTTTGTGATGCCAAACTTTGTCATATCAGCAGCAAATGCAATCAAAAGGAAGCATCTTGCGCCCAGCGCCGGGTTCATGAAATTCTGTCCCAGTCCGCCAAACAGACATTTTACAACCACGATTGCAAACACACCGCCGATTACCGCCTCCCACCACGGAAGGGTTGCCGGAAGGTTCAATGCCAGAAGCAGTCCCGTTACAACGGCGCTCAGGTCATCGATCGTCTGCTTTTTATGTACAATCTTATTAAATACCCACTCTGATGCCACACAGCTTGCGATCGTTACCAGAATCAGAACCAATGCCTTATATCCGAAATTGTAAATACCGAACAGGCTTGTCGGAAGCAATGCAATAATCACATACAGCATAATACGGCTTGTGGTATCTTTGGCACGAACGTGTGGTGATGATGAAACATGATATAAATCACTCACGATAATCCACCTCTCTCTTCTTGTTTTTTGAATTATTTTTTGCGTTTTGCAGCAAGTACCTGCTTTTTCATCGTCTTAATGGACTGTGCGAGCTGTCTGCGTGCAGGGCATACAAAACTGCAGCTTCCGCACTCCACGCACTCGAGTCCGTGCCAGGATTCAAACGCCTCAGCCAGACCGTTATTGGAAAACTTGGCAAGTCTTGACGGAATCAGCTGCTCCGGGCATGCTTCCACACAGCGGCCGCAGTTGATACATGCGGACGGCTCCACCTTGGACACTTCGTCCTTGCTTAAGCAAAGCAGTGAGGAAGATGTCTTTGTCGTAGGAATATCCAGGCTAAACATCGCAAATCCCATCATCGGACCACCGGAAATAATCTTCTCCGGCTGTGTCTTAAATCCGCCGGCAGCCTCTACCAGTTCTGCATAGCTGGTACCGATGCTGTATAAGAAGTTGCCCGGGTTGGCAATGGCATCGCCTGTAATCGTAGAAATACGATTGGTTACCGGTCTGCCAAGCTTTACCGCACGGTAAACAGCAATGATGGTCTCCACATTATCCACGATACATCCTGCATCTGCCGGAAGCATCTTGGAATTGATGGCGCGGCCTGTCACTGCATAAATGAGCTGACGCTCACCACCCTGCGGGTACTTGGTCTGTAAAGGACAGACCTCAATTCTCGGTTCATCCTTGACAAGCTCTGTCAGCTTTTCAATACAATCCGGCTTGTTGTCCTCGATGCCGAGAACACCCTTCGCATGATCGAACAGCTGGAGAATGATCTTCATTCCACCGATCAGCTCTTCCGGATTTTCGAGCATTCTGCGGTAGTCCGCCGTCAGATACGGCTCACACTCTGCGCAGTTTGCAATTACATATTCAATCTTTTCCGGCTCCTTCGGAGACAGCTTCACATGTGTCGGGAAACCTGCACCGCCCATGCCGACAACGCCTGCCTCTTTTACCTTATTGACAATCTCCTCCTTGGAGAGAGCCGTCACGTCTTCACACGGCGTGTACTCCACCTCTTCAAACGCTCCGTCGTTCTCAATGACGATGGAATTCACCATGTCACCGACTGCCACACGGTGCGGTTCGATTGCCTTTACTGTACCGGATGCCGACGCATAGATCGGGGATGACACAAAGCCACCTGCCTCTGCGATCTTCTGTCCTTTCAGCACCTTGTCACCAACCGCTACCACCGGAGTCGCCGGTGCACCGATATGCTGTGACAACGGGTATACCAGATCACCCTTAGGTAGAACTTCTACGATCGGCTGATCCTTTGCCAGTTCCTTTCCTTCATAAGGATGGACGCCGCCTTTAAATGTCTTAGAACCCATTTCTCGTGCCCCACTTTCTCTTATCTATATTATATTCTATGCCAAAAGTCATAGAATACCCTCGTGTAGATTATAGCACAATCACTCGGAAATTGTAGCAATTTATTGTATTTTTTCACGAACCTATTGACAAAGAATTCACAATATTTTTTCCACATTTATGTTATAATGTACGCGAAGACAATGAGCAGTGCCAAAATCGTATCTGGCAAAATTACCTGCTTGCAGTGTATATTTTGGCTGGTACGATTTTGATAGGGCGATCGCCCGCGAGTCCGGGAAGCCGCAGGCTTTCCGGGCTGGTACTGCGACTTTCCGGACTTTTGTCGGAGCGTACATTGCTATTTGCCGCGAACGCCCGCGAGTCCGGTAAATCTATGCCTTTCCAGACCTGCACTGCGGCAAAATTGGAACCCTTACCCTAATATTACATACAGAGGATTTTCAGATGATAACCTGGCATGAAGAACTGACTTTTGATTTTTCAGACCCCGTTTCCAACGAGGTATTTACAGAAAACTGCATTTTTTTTGATATTGAGACAACCGGCTTCTCGCCGGCGCGCACGGATCTCTACCTGATCGGCTGCGCCACAAGGCGCGGCAGTCTTTTGTGCATCGACCAGTTCTTTTCCGAGAACGCCGCCGATCAGAAAAATGTTCTTTCCGCCTTTCTGGATCTTTTGTCCGGCTATGATACCATTCTGACGTTCAACGGTATCGGCTTCGACATTCCATATCTGAAGGCGAAATGCAAGACGCTGCACCTTTCCGATCCGTTTGATGCGCACAGTTATATCGATCTTTATAAGGAAGTCTCACGTTTCAAATTTCTGTTTGCCCTGACCAGCTACAAACAGAAATCCATCGAACTGTTTCTCGGGATCGACCGCATCGATGCCTACTCCGGCGGCGAGCTGATCGAAGTCTACAAAGAGTACGTGCGGCATCCCGCAAAGGATTCCCTGGCACTGCTGAAACAGCACAACTATGAGGACGTTCTCTATATGCCGAAGCTTCTGCCCGTCCTCTCCTACCCGAAACTCTGGGAACAGGCATTTTCGCTGCAGTCGCTCCAGGCGTCCGAGTACCGGTCGATGGACGGTGCCTCCGGCAACAAGGAGCTGTTTTTTACACTGGCGCTGCAGTACCCCGTTCCCAAACCGGTCTCCTTCTCCTACGATGACTGTTATCTCTCCATGAGCGGAAGTACCGCCCGGCTGCGCGTGCGTCTCTTCGAGGGAGAACTGCGCTTCTTTTATGACGGCAGTCCCAAAGATTACTACTATCTCCCCGAGGAGGATATCGCAGTTCACAAGAGCATTGCTTCCGCTGTCGACAAGGAACACCGCGTGCAGGCAAACGCTTCCAACTGCTACGGCAAAAAATATGCCATCTTTCTTCCGCAGTATGACGCCATGTTTTCCCCGGTGTTCCGTGAACAGCCGCGCGGCAGGAAATGCTATTTTGAATTATCCGCGGACTTTGCCGCCGATCCCGCTATGCAGATGGACTATGTTCTGCATCTGTTAGAAACCATGCGTTCCCACCGCAAATAAACACATGGCAGAAAGCCCTGATATAATTACCACCAAAAACGGCAGGAAAAAATCTGGCATTTACTGCACAGCTTCTTTCCTGCCGCTTTTTTGCTTTATAGAAAAATGCGTCCTCTGATATAACCTTACGCCTTCTCAAAGAAAAAGGACTTGTCTCTCTCGAATCCGATCTCCCGGTAATTCATGATCTGCTCCGTGCTTCCGATGAAAAGCACGCCGCCTGTTGCAAGCGCCTTATAGAACTTCGCATAAATCTCGTCCTTTGCCTCCTCGGTAAAATAGATCACAACGTTCCGGCACACAATCAGATTGCATCCGCCTGGATACGGATCTTTTAAAAGATCATGCTCCTTGAATTCCACACGTTTCTTGATCTCATCCGAGATCTGATACGAATTGCCGACCTTGGTAAAATACTTCTTCTTCAAGTCATCCGGCACACTCGCGATACTCTTCTCATTGTAGAGTCCCATCCGCGCCGTATCGATCACCTGCTTGTCAATGTCGGTCGCAATCACCTTGATGTTTGCAAGCGGCAGATGTCTGGACAATGCCATTACCAGCGAATACGGCTCATCTCCGGTCGAGCAGGCAGCACTCCAGATTTTCAGATTCTTGCCAAACTTCTGAATCAGCTTCGGGAATACCTCATTCTCCAGAATCTTCCACTGATCCGGATTGCGGTAAAACTCCGACACATTGATGGTCAGGAAATTGATAAACTGTTCAAACTTCTCTTTGTCCTTCTTGATCAGCGCCACATACTCATCATATGTCGCAATATGATTCTTCGTAATCAGCGTGTTGATTCTGCGCCGCATCTGCTTTTCCTTATAAGAATTCAGATCAATCTTTGCAAGCGCTAAAATATCCTTTTTAAACTTTTCATAATTGTCCGTTTCCAGCATATTTTATCCCTCGACTCTCTTTGTTATCTACAGGATGCAAATACAGAAATAGGCTTCCACCAACGTGCAAGCCTATCTGTAACTCTGCAATCATCGAAATCAGAGATTACTCCTCTTCCTTTGCAACCGCATCAATATCTACATCTGCAACATCTGCATCCGCATCTTCTTCCGGTGCGAGCAGTGCCTTCATAGATAAACTGATCTTCTTCTCTTCCTCGTTGAAATCAACGATCTTTGCCTCGATCTCCTGTCCAACTTTTAATACGTCAGACGGCTTCTCTACATGCTCCTTGGAAATCTGGGATACATGAAGGAGTGCATCCACACCCGGTGCAAGCTCAACAAATGCGCCGAAGTCTGTCATTCTTGCAACTTTGCCCTTTACAACGTTGCCGATTGCGAACTTCTCTGCTGCGCCGTTCCACGGATTCTCTGCCGGGAACTTCATGCTGAGTGCAATCTTATTCTCATTGATATCCTTGATGAATACGCGAACCTGATCGCCTACCTTGAATACCTTCTTCGGGCTCTCTACTCTGCCCCAGGACATCTCGGAAATATGAAGCAGACCGTCTGCTCCGCCAAGATCAATAAACGCACCGAAATCTGTTACATTCTTAACTGTTCCCTCTAATACATCACCGATCTTGATTCTTGCGAACAGTTCTTTCTGCTGCTCTAACTTCTTAGCAACCAGAAGCTGCTTTCTGTCGCCGATGATTCTTCTTCTCTTCGGATTGAACTCGCTGATAACGAACTCGATCTCCTGATCCTTGTATTTGGAAAGATCCTTCTCGTAGGTATCTGATACAAGACTTGCCGGAATAAATACTCTTGTCTCATCTACGTTTACGCATAATCCTCCATCCAGTACCTGTGCAACCTTAGCGGTCAGCACTTCCTTGTTCTCAAATGCTTCCTCTAATCTCTTGCTTCCCTTCTCGGCAGCCAGACGCTTGTATGTCAGTAATACCTGACCCTCACCGTCATTTACCTTTAAAACCTTTGCTTCCATGGTGTCGCCGACGGATACCAATGTGGTAAGGTCTACGTTTGCTTCGTTTGTGTATTCATTACGAGTAATGATTCCGTCTGCCTTGTAGCCGATATTCAGAACGATCTCATCAGGTTTCACATCGATAACGGTACCCTCAACTACCTCTCCATTTCTTATTGTTTTAAATGATTCTTCCAGCATTTGTTCAAAGCTCATTTCTGACATTCTTTTGAACCTCCTCAATAATATTGTTTGGGGTAGAAGCCCCTGCGGTAATACCTACGTTATCGACAGACCTGACTTCGGCAAGGTCAAGATCCTTTACAGTTTGTATATAGTAAGTATTTTTGCATTCGTTTTTACATATTTCAAATAGCTTCTGCGTGTTGGAGCTGTTCCTGCCACCGATCACAATCATGGCATCCACCTGCTCCGCGATTGCCCGGGCTTCCGTCTGACGTTCCTCCGTAGCATTGCAGATTGTATTTAAAACAATTATATCATAACCTTTTTCTTTTATAATTTCAACTAATTCTTGAAATTTATTGTAATTAAATGTCGTTTGTGATACAATACATACCTTTTTCCCATGGGAAGCATCGTATTTTTCGGCCTCTTCGCGGGTTCCGATCACGCGCGTATCCTCTGCATTCGACCAGCTTTTGATGCCTTTCACCTCCGGGTGGCTGGCATTCCCGACGATCACAATGTGACAGTCCTCCCCGCTGTAGCGCTCCACCAGCCGGTGAATCTTTAACACAAACGGGCAGGTCGCGTCCACGATGGAAAAACCGAGCGCCTGTATTTTCTCACAGACACCTCTCTCCACGCCGTGTGCCCGGATGATTACCGTCCCCTGCGGCTTCCCCGCAAGTTCGTCCACATCGTTTACCACGACGACGCCCTTTTTCTCCAGATCGCGCACCACTTCTTCATTGTGGATGATCGGTCCGAACGTGTAGAGCGGTTCTTTTTCCAGAATCCGTTCATATACCGTATCCACGGCACGTTTTACCCCGAAGCAGAAGCCCGCACTCTTTGCCAAGATTACATTCATATTCTCTATACCCTCGCATAAATCTGATAGATTGCGTCCACCACTTCGTCGATGTTCATCTCGGAGCTGTCCACTAACACCGCATCCTTGGCCTGCTTTAACGGCGACGTCTCCCGGTGCATATCGCGGTAATCGCGGTCTTCAATATCTTTCTCGATCTCTTCCAGATTGCACTGGGTTCCCTTGGCGGTCAGTTCATCATATCTGCGCTTTGCGCGCGTCGCAACGCTTGCCGTGAGATATATTTTTACCTGCGCATCCGGAAGCACACAGGTGCCGATATCCCTTCCGTCCATGATGACGTCCGTCTTTGTCGCAAGCTGCCGCTGCAGTTCCACAAGCTTTGTGCGCACAACCGGATAGACACTGGTCGCTGATGCCATATTGCCGACTTCCTCCGTCCGAATGACGCCGTTTACATTCTCTCCGTTTAAGAGCACCTGCTGTTCGCCGTTCTCATACACAATCGTCACGTCAACCTTCGGGCAGGCTGCCGCAATCGCCTGCTCATCATCTGGTGCAATGCCGTTCTGTAAAAAATAGTATGCCATCGCACGGTACATTGCTCCCGTATCCACATAGACAAACGCCAGCTTTTTCGCCAGTTTTTTCGCAATCGTGCTCTTCCCGGCGCCTGCCGGTCCGTCAATCGCAATATTCATACTCATCTCTTCTTCTCTCCTCTTCTATTCGATACTCTCACCCGCCAGATGCCCGGTCGACCAGGCAATCTGCAGATTAAATCCGCCGGTCATCGCATCCAGATCCAATAGTTCCCCGCAGAAATACAATCCCGGCACAAGCTTTGATTCCATCGTGGAAGGGTTCACTTCCTTTACGCTGACACCCCCGCGTGTGATGATCGCTTCATTGAAATCTCTGAGACCGCAGAGCGTCAGCGGAAACGCCTTGATCAGATGCACAAATCCCATCCGCTCCTCTCTCGTGATCTCGTTGACCTTCTTCTCCGGATCAATCGCTCCGGCTTCTAACATCACCGGAATCATCTTCGCCGGGAACAGATGCACGACGGCGTTTTTAAACTGCTTATTCTTTGCCTCCTCGAATTCACGCAGAAGTCTCGCATCCAGCTGTTCCTCCGTGAGTGCCGGCTTTAAGTCGATCTCCATCGCCAGTTCCTTCTCCACGCGGCCCGGCTTGATTGCCGCACTGGCGCTTAAAATCAGCGGCCCGCTTACCCCGAAATGGGTAAAAAGCATCTCGCCGAATTCGTCATACAACAGCTTTTTTCCGTCCCGGATGCGCACCTGCACATTTTTCAGCGCCAGCCCCTGCATCCTCGCCGCGCAGGTCTCCTTCACGTAGAACGGAACCAGTGACGGCGTAATCTGTGTCACCGTATGTCCGAGTTCCCTCGCAAAACGGTAGCCGTCTCCGGTCGAACCGGTCGTCTGATAAGAAAATCCTCCGGTTGCAAGAATCACGCGCTCTGCTTCAAGAACGCTTCCGTCGGCAAGCTTCACACCGCGCACCGCGCCTTCCCCGGTGAGGATCTGCCGCACTTCCGCATGAAGCTGCACCATAACACCCGTGCGCTTTAGTACCCGCTGCAGCGTGGCGATCACATCCGAAGAATGATCCGATACCGGGAATACACGGTTGCCGCGCTCCACCTTCGTCGCCAGACCATTCTCCTCAAAAAAATCAATCACTCTCTGATTGTCATAATCGTAAAAAGCGCTGTACAAAAACTTCGGGTTCGTCATCACATTGGCAAACAGGGTGTCCATATCCCCCCCATTCGTGATGTTGCACCGCCCTTTGCCGGTGATGTAGAGCTTTTTCCCAAGCTTTTCATTTTTCTCGAGCAAAACGACCTCATGTCCCCGCTCCGCCGCCGCAATGGCAGCAAACATTCCCGCCGGCCCGCCGCCGACTACGATCACCTTACTCATACAGTTCCGCATCTCCTACTTTTCCATACCGCATCTTGATGGAATCATCGATATAATTGATCTCATCGTTCTCATAAACCTGGTATTCGTCCCAGATATCCTCTAACATCTCAAGCGTTTTCGCCACCTCGTTCTGCTTTTTCATGCAGAGCGCCACAATCAGCGCATTGATCACCGACAGCGGGGCAACCAGGGAATCCACAATGGAAGCCATATCGCTGTCCGCAATCAGATTGCAGGAAGAATAGAGGTTCATCGGGGAATGCACGCTGTCGGTGAGTGTGATTACCTTCGCACTCCGGTTATTCGCAAATTCCATCGCCTTTAAAGTACGCATGGAATAACGCGGAAAACTGATTCCGATGATCACATCCTCCTTGCCGATGCGCACCATCTGTTCAAAAATCTCGCTCGAACTGCTTGTCTGAATCAGATGAACGTTCGGAAACATCAGGGTAAAATAAAAAGCCATGAAGCTGGCAAGCGGCGCACAGCTCCGGATTCCGATGATATAGATATGTTTGGCGTGCAGGATCGTGTCAACCGCGAGTTCAAATGCGTTCTGATCAATCTTTTCCAGTGTGGAATGAATCTTGTCCGCATCGGATTTCAGCACCGTCTCCAGAATCTTCGACTGGCTGATCCTGCCGTAAGTAACCTCCATGCGCTGAATGGAGTTCAGCTTATTGCGCACCAGTTCCTCCAGCGCACTCTGGAATTCCGGATACCCCTTATATCCCAGATGCGTTGCAAAGCGCACCACCGTGGACTCGCTCACACCTACAACCTCGCCCAGCTTTGCAGCGGTCAGAAATACCGCCTTGTCATAATTGTCCGTAATGTAGGTTGCCAGCCGTTTCTGTCCCTTGCTCAGCTTACTGTAAGCATCATTGATGCGGTTACTCAGGTCATTTGTATTGCTCATGCTTCTCCTCACTTCTGCGGAATTGTGATCCGCCCAATGTTTTTATTATATCAAATACATTGTGTTTTGCAAGAAATTATGCATGGAACTTTCCTCACATGCAGCGCATTTTCCAACGCTACATATATTAAACCAACAGCATTGTTATCATCGGAAGATTTTTCATCATTCACCGGATGCCGGATAACTTTGCAACGAAGCCTGCCGTCTGCTCCAGAAAACGGATTACCGGCGGTGTCATACGGTAAGGGAAGGAAACCGGGTTGTCCGTTTCCCTCTAACCTTCATAAGTGTATACCCTTTTACCGGAATACGTTCCACCTCCCGCATAAGATTTTTCTATTTTCTGATATAAATGACCGCTGCGCTGTCTGTTTTCATAGATAATATAATATTCCAGGGCTTCTTCACTGTAATAATAATCGCTTACCAGAAGCGTTCCCTCATAAGCCCAGACTTCCTTCCACTGCTGACTGTCATCTTTTGCATAACAGCCCTTGGCAATCAGATTGCCACTCGCATCATAATCATATGTATAATAGTAGTTCACATTCCCTCTGGCGCTCTTATTGGTCTCACGGATCAGATTTCCATTACTGTTATATGCATAATAATCCGATGTATCCAAGCTAATATTCCACGCACCATCTGTATAGCTGAGCACATAATTTTCCTTTCGAACACATCTTCCGTTTTCGTAAAAATACTGTTCATAATTACTTAATTCTTCTTCCCCATCCAGCGGAACATAATACTCTACTTTTGCAGTCTTTCCATTGTCATATGTATAAAGTACCCGCGAAAACATCTGTGAATCATTATAACATGTCATGGATAATGGCTGACCGTCGGCATTATACTCATACACTGTCTCATCCGTTGCTGTCGAATAAACTTCTCCTCCCCGATATATAACATAAGTTCCCCGGATCTGATTTCCGTACTGATCAAATGCATCGGTACGTTCTGTTTTTTTTACTCCTGATGCACTGTAAGTTGTACTTTTTACCACATTGCCTGACGCGTCCAACTCATTTTCTGTATATTCACTGACCTGATCGTTTGCCGTGTAGGTTGTCACATTTGTTGGCTCACTGCTGTCTGATGGTGTATACTCCCCTTCACAAACACCGGTCGTTTCATTAAAATAATAGCTGACACCATCAATCTTCGCCACGCCCTTTGCCATCGCTCCAGTTGTCTGATCAAAATAATAGGTACTTTCATTTTGTCTGTCCCAGCCTTTTACCATATGTCCATCTGCATCATAGCGTACCCATTTTCCAGTCTCATCCTGTCCCTGAATTGTATAGGGCTGATAAACATCCTTGTTTACCGCCATTTTCCCCTGCGCATCGCTGTCCAGCCAGTACCATGCATCACTTGCCGGATCATAGATTTCCTTCCCTCTGCCTTCGAGTCCCTGACGTTTTCCTCCTTCATACCAGTATCGTGCCCCCTCTCTCTCCTGCCATTGCAGATTCCAGCCAATGCCCGTCTCCCGGTCAAAAATACATGGTATTCCATCTATCTCCGTTTCTCCTTTTGCCATCGCTCCGGTCATCTGGTCAAAATAGTATGCACCTCTCTCCGTCACATCCCAGCCTTTTACCATTTTCCCACTGGTATCATAGCGCACCCATTTCCCGGTGCCGTCCTCATGGTCTGCATAAGATCCTGCCCATGATTCCTGATACACATCCTTTCCGACCGCCTTTTTCCCCCCATCAATGGCATCCAGCCAATACCAGCCATCGCTCGCCGGATCATAAATCTCCTTGCCCCTTCCTTCTGTTCCCTGCTTTATCCCATTTTCATACCAATAGAGACTGCCATTTTCTTCCCGCCATTCTCCCGGCTCATCTGCCAGCACAATCGACGGGCATACACCAAAAAGCACCCCTGCACTCAAAACAAATGCTGCTGTTTTCAACCTATTCTCTTTTTTTCTCATGTCATCCTCTTTTTTGTTGTTTTACTGTTTTGCATTCGATACTGCATCTCAAATCATCCTGCGATTCATATTTCTATGATACTGAAACACTCTCTTTTTTTCAATGAAATGTTACTGCAAATACCCTGCATTCATAATTTTCCCATTTTTAAAACAAAAAGCAGGTGACTGCTCACCCGCTTTTTGTTTTAACTGTTTTTTGATTATACCGGATATGCTCCGTTCTTGGTATCTGCGACGCTTGCATCGACCTTCTTCTGCTGTGCCTCACGGTACTTGAAGAATTCGGTTGCAACCTGCGGGAACAGTGCGTAGGACAGTACATCCTCATCCTGCTGCTTCCACTGCTTCATCTCAGCCTCGATCTTATCCAGCTCCGGCTCAAGCAGATCTGCCGGACGGCAGGTAATGACGTTCTTCTTCTCCTCGCCAAGTACCTTGTCTACGATCTCCGGGTTGAACGGTTTTACAGTCTGACCGTACTTTCCAAGCAGTACGTCTTTGGTCTCCTTGGTTGCCACTTTGTAGCGCTCTCCCATCAGTACGTTGAACACAGCCTGTGTACCAACGATCTGTGAGGACGGTGTAACAAGTGGCGGCTCACCGAGGTCTTTACGCACACGCGGAACCTCTGCAAGAACCTCCTCGAACTTGTCTTCCTTACCCTGCTCTTTTAACTGAGACAGAAGGTTGGATAACATACCACCCGGTACCTGATATAACAGAGTCTTGATGTTAACGCCGAGAACCTTCGGGTTCATCAGACCGCTCTCTAACGCTTCCTCACGCATCGGACGGAAGTAGTCAGCGATCTCAGCTAACAGGTTCTGATCCAGACCGGTATCGAACTCTGTGCCCTTGAATGCCTCTACCATAACCTCGGTTGCCGGCTGGCTGGTTCCCATGGAGAACGGAGACATTGCTGTATCGATAATGTCACAGCCTGCCTCAACCGCCTTCATGTATGTCATGGAAGCGACACCGGAAGTATAGTGTGTATGGAGCTCGATCGGAAGGTTGGTTGCAGACTTTAATGCCTGAATCAGCTCGGTTGCCTTCGTCGGAACCAAAAGACCTGCCATATCCTTGATACATAAGGAATCAGCACCCATATCCTCTACCTTCTTCGCCATCTCCATCCAATAATCCAGAGTGTAGGCATCGCCAAGTGTATAGGATAATGCGACCTGTGCATGTCCTTTCTCTTTGTTACATGCGGTAACGGCTGTCTGCAGGTTGCGGACATCGTTTAAGCAGTCGAAAATACGAATGATATCAATACCGTTTGCGATCGATTTCTGTACGAAATACTCTACCACATCATCCGCATACGGACGATATCCTAAGATATTCTGTCCGCGGAACAGCATCTGAAGCTTGGTGTTCTTAAATCCGTCTCTTAACTTGCGGAGACGATCCCACGGATCTTCCTTCAGGAAACGAAGGCATGCATCGAAGGTAGCACCGCCCCAGCACTCAACCGCATTGTATCCGACCTTATCCATCTTGTCTACGATCGGAAGCATCTGCTCGGTTGTCATTCTTGTCGCAATCAGGGACTGGTGCGCATCACGCAGCACCGTCTCTGTTATTTTTAAAGGTTTTTTAACAACTTCTGACATTTTTTCCTCCTTATCAGCGGATACTTTGATACCGCTATCCGTCTATGACGGCATTTGCTCTTTCACTAAATTCCGAAAATTGCCATGAATACACCGGCTGCTACTGCAGTACCGATAACGCCGGCAACGTTCGGTCCCATCGCATGCATCAGCAGGAAGTTCGTCGGATCTTCCTCTGCGCCGACTTTCTGGGATACACGGGCTGCCATAGGAACGGCAGATACACCGGCAGATCCGATCAGAGGATTGATCTTGCCCTTTGTGAGGAAGCATAACAGCTTACCAAACAGGACACCGGCTGCTGTACCGAACATAAATGCAATCAGTCCAAGTGCAACGATCTTTAATGTCGTTGTATTTAAGAACGCCTCCGCACTCGTAGATGCACCTACGGAAGTACCGAGCAGGATAACTACGATGTACATCAATGCGTTGGATGCGGTATCGGTCAGCTGGCGGACCACACCGCTCTCGCGGAACAGGTTACCGAGCATCAGCATACCAACCAGCGGCGCTGTCGTCGGAAGAATCGTACATACAACCACCGTAACCACGATCGGGAAGAGAATCTTCTCCAGCTTGGAAACCGGTCTTAAGTTCTCCATCTTGATGGCGCGCTCTTTTTTGGTTGTAAACAGCTTCATAATTGGCGGCTGGATGATCGGCACAAGCGCCATATAGGAATATGCCGCCACAGCGATCGGTCCCATCAGTCCCGACTGTCCTAACTTTCCGGCAAGGAAAATGGAGGTCGGTCCGTCGGCTCCACCGATAATGGAAACAGCAGCTGCTGCCTTATCATTAAAGCCCATCATGATTGCAAGGAAGTACGCTCCGAAAATACCGAACTGAGCTGCAGCTCCAAGCAGGAAACTGATCGGGTTTGCAATCAGCGGTCCGAAATCTGTCATGGCACCGACTCCAAGGAAAATCAGAGACGGTAAGATTGACCACTCGTCTAACACATAAAAGTAGTGGAATAAACCACCTACACCATTGCTCATCTGCTCCGGGTCTGCAAAAATATCCGGATAGATATTTACAAGCAGCATACCGAATGCAATCGGAACAAGAAGCAATGGCTCAAACCCCTTCGCGATAGCCAGATACAGGAAAAAGCATGCGACAATGATCATCACAAAATTTCCCCAGGTAAGGTTAAAGAAAGCGGTCTGATGCAGGAGGTTCCCCATTGTCTCACTAAAATAGCTCATTGTTTTCCTCCTAAATTAGTTTAATGTTGCAAGTAATGCGCCCGCTTCTACCATATCTCCAACACTTACGTTGATACTTGCTACCGTACCGTCCTGCGTTGCAACGACCGGAGTCTCCATCTTCATGATCTCAAGAACCATGATGCTGTCTCCCTTCTTAACGGCATCACCGACAGACTTCTCAAGTTTGAATACCTTTCCTGCTGCGCCTGCCTCGATCTTAACGCTGCCTGCGCCTGCTGCAGCAGCCGGCTTTGCTGCAGGTGCTGCCGCCGGTGCTGCTGCACGTCTCGGTGCTGCTGCCGGTGCGCTCACTGCGCCGTTCTCTTCTACGGTTACATCATATACATTGCCGTTTACTGTAATTGTATAGCTTTTCATTGAAATATCCTCCTAATATGATTTCTTTTCATTTATACGAATTAGCGTCTGCGGATCGATCTCACAACGAAAGAATCCGCGGATGCACCGGTGCTTGCCGCAACCGCTGCGGAAATAACTGCCACAAGTTCAAGATCATCGGTAAGCTGCTCTTCACGCTGTCCGATCTGCTCTACCACAGCGCCTGCCTCTGCCTCGTTCTTCTTGCCCTTGCCGGCCGCCTTGTTCTGTATTACAGAGATAAAGCGGAAACAGTAAATAATAAGGCTGATCAGGATCAGAACCACGAATACGGTTCCCATTCCCATCAGGGTATTTAACGCAGCCTTCTCCATCTTCTCACCCAGCGTATATACCTTGTCCGCGGATGCATCAGTAAGCTCCGGCTGCTCGGTCTCGTAATTGTATGTATAGATGTAAGAAACGATGACTTCACGATTCTGATACTCTACATACTGATCTACTGTTAAGGTTTTCTGTGCCTTTGTGATATTGAATTCTCCAAGTCCCTGATATGCGCCGACATCACTTGTCGCCTCATCCCAGCTCTCGACAAGTTTCATTGCCGTATCGCTGCCGTAGGACTGGATATAGGTTCTGTTGTCGTCCGTAAGACCAACCAGCGCGGAAACTTCCTGTTCCATGCTGCTCTGCAGTTCATCGTAAGTCATTCCGAAATAGTCAACCGTTGTCGGATCTGTTCCGCATGCTGCAAGTCCCAGAGCCATAAAGCAAAGACAAAGTATAAGAGATAATTTTTTCTTCATAAACTTCACCTTTCTATTTTGTTCCATGTTTCTTGTCCGGTGTATATGCACACTTTGTGTATAACAGTTCAAACGCATCTACCAGATACTTTCTCGTATCTGCCGGATCAACGATCAGATCCACATAGCCTCTTCTGGCTGCTGTCATAACGCTGCCCTGCAGTGCATCATATTCCTTTGCCTTCTCTGCAAGCTCATCCGCAGATGCATCCGCGTACATGATCTTTACTGCAAGATCCGCATCCATCATGCCGACCTTTGCGTCCGGCCATGCATATACGAAATCCGCACCGATAGACTTGGAATTCATAGCAACATAAGCGGTACCGTATGCCTCTCCCGTGATCAGGTTCACCTTCGGACATGTAGCTCCCGCAAATGCGGAGGTCAGATGAGCAAGTGCCTTTGCAAGACGCTTTTCAGAGCACTTGCATGCCTTGTAGCCCTTGACATTTGTCAGAGTCAGTACCGGAATCTCGAATGCGTCGCAGAAAGATACGAACTCTGCTGCCTTCTCACATCCCTTTGCAGAAAGAACATTGTCAAACTTCTCGCTCTCTTTGCCCTCTTCGTCGTATACCGTTGTGCAGTTTGCAACTGCGCCGACCGTCATACCGTTTAACTTGATAAATCCGGTCACCATATCTCTGGCATAGCCTGCCTTTGTCTCGAAGAATGTATGGCTGTCCGAAATCTCACTGAGAAGATATCTCGGATCACCCTTCATGGCATCCATGCTCTCGCATGCACGGTTCAGGTCATCCGCACACTCGTCTGTGTAGACATCTCCCTCGTTGTTGAGCGGAAGCATGCCGACCAGTTCACGGATGTCTGCAAGAATCTCATCCTCTGTTCCCGTCGCGTCGATGCAGCCGTTCTCATCTGCCTGGAATGCCGCAGATGATGTGTCGCACTTCTCGATGCGGTTTCCGTCAATTGCGTTCGGAGAATTCACAAACATCTTTCCTTTGGATTCTTCGATAAAAGCAAAATCAGAAAGTGCCGGTACCACTGCCAGTCCACCGCCGCAGCTGCCGAATACGGCTGAAATCTGCGGAACCACGCCGGATGCTGCAACTTCTTTTGCATAGATCAGTCCGAAGCCGTCAAGCGCATCTACAGACTCCTGTAAACGGACTCCCGCGCAATCGATAAAGCCGATCACCGGTGCTCCCATCTTCATCGCCATGTCATACACTGCAGCGATCTTCTTCGCATGCATCTCGCCGATTGTTCCGTTTAAAACAGAAGCGTCCTGGCTGTAAATGAACACCAGATTGCCGTCAATCAGGCCGTGTCCTGTGATGACTCCGTCGGAAGGAGTATCCGTTGCTGCAAGATTAAAATCTGTGCTTCTTGCGGTTACGAGAGAACCGATCTCAATGAAACTGTTCTCGTCGACTAACCTGGTGATGCGCTGCATAGCCAGGCTATCATTGCTACTATTCATTCTTTTTGCCCTCCATCTATAAATTGTTGTCCACATCCATTTGGGATGCGGCTTCATAGTGAATGATGTAAATCCATGCGTCTTTGTATAAAAATTCAACAAATTACGCTATGTTAAATTATAATTGCTTTTCTGCAATATTTCAAGTAAATTGTTAATTTTTTGACGCTTTTTGTTTGTGTTTTTTATTCGATCCAGAGAAGCCGAAGCACCTGCCCCAGACACCACGGATAATCGATCTTTCCGATTGTCTCCCCGGCTACCACACATCGCTCCGCGAGCGTCTCCTCCCCCAGCATATAACGAATCTTCCCGATGTACTCGCCGCTCTTCACCGGTGCATACAGCTGGTCTGCAATCTCATACTTAAGCGTAACCTCACTGCTTAGCGGCGCCAGGATACTCTCCTCCCCTGCATAGTTCCTGACAACCGGTTTTAAATACACCGTTTCGCCGATTTGTCCGCCCTGTCCGTCCCGCACCTCTATGGGCGCAAGCTCCGCTTCGTCCGGCTCAATCTGCAACAGGTCGATCTTTTTGAACTGCTCCAACCCGTAATTCATGAGTTTTCTGGTGTCGGACCACTTATAGGTCTTGTTGTTCGGCCATCCACAGGCGAGCAGCGCCACGATCAGCGTTTTGTCCTCCCGCTGCAGCGCTCCGACATAGCAGTATCCGGCGGTTCCGGTAAATCCCGTTTTTCCGGAAAGCGCCCCTTCCATCATCTGCAAAAATGCATTGTGGTTCGTGCACTGGTACGTGCATTTCCCCTCTGTATCAGAAAAAGAATACTGCGCCGTCCGTGTAATCTCGAGAAATTCGTCGCTTTTTAACGATTCCTTAATACAATATTTCATAATCTTAGCAAGGTCTGCCGCCGTCGTGTGATGAAACCCGGCATCATCCTTCGCATCCAGTCCGTTCGGTGTAATAAAGTAGCTGTCCTCACAGCCGAGTTCCTCTGCCTTCGCATTCATCAGCGCGGCAAATCCCTGCACATCCCCCGCCGCAAATTCCGCGATGGCCACCGCACAGTCATTGTAGGATTCCAGCATCAGGCCATATAAAAGATCCCTCAGATAAAACTGTTGTCCCTCGTGCATCCCCAGATGTACCTTCGGCTGTGACGCCGCATTTTTTGACACCGTAACCACGCTCGCCGGATCACAGTTTTCCAGTGCCACGATACAGGTTAAAATCTTTGTCGTGCTCGCATTCGCCATCGCTTCATGCCCGTTTTTCTCATAGAGAATTCTTCCGGAATCCGCATCCATCAAAACGGCAGATTTTGCGTACAGTTCCGACTCTGCCGGCACATCCTGCGCCCGGACACGCACAGGCGAAAAAATAAGTAAGCTCATACTTAACAATAGAGAAAGAAAGCGTCGATACATGCCATTCTCCCAAAATGACTTCACTGATGTATATGCGTCCCTCATTTTTTGCAGAACAGAAACGGCACGCAAAAAGGAACTGCCGCAATAAGCATATCGTGCTTTGCTTTGATAAGTAATATTATAAGTAGACTACACCGTGGGATTTCAGATGAAAATGCAGATGGAAATTCGGTTCAAAAAATGTGGCATTTCTAACCAGCCGGATGTTTGCATCTTCGATGATCCGTGTCTTTCCAAGTTTGGAGCACTCCGCGGGTCATGTCCGCATCCCGGAAGACAATTTGTAGGACTTTTGTGTGTGTCCCTTATGGCACCTCTGAACAAAACATAACCGCGCGAAGCCGCTGTCTGATTCGGCATCTGCCTTATTTTTAATAGCAGATGCCGACGAGTTCGGTTCGCGCGGTTTTATATTGTCTGTGAAGAGGCGCCATTAGGGACACCAGAAAGTCCGCCCATTGTCTCCGGTGTGTCGGACATGCACCCGTCGGATTGTCCAAACGTGGAAGAGACACGGAATCCGATGCAAACATTCAGCCGGAAGAAATGCTCGCATTTTTTTCCAACGAATTTCCATCCGCATTTCCACATGAAATCCCCAAGTGTATTTCTTGTAATATTACTTATCACCCAAAGCGGTCTATGCTTGTTGCGGCAATTCCTTATTATCCGTCTCTCACAGATTTGCATCCGGATTTCTTTTATGTTCTATATATCAAGCTTCATATGCATCTCGGCTTCCGCCTCCTGCTTAAATTCCTCCACCTGCACCGGATTTAATACCGGGAGTTCGTCGATTGACTGTACCCCAAAGCTTCGTAGGAACTCTTCTGTCGTTCCGAAGAGCAGCGGGCGCCCCGGTGCATCCAGTCTGCCAAGCTCGCATACCAGATTGTATTCCACCAGCTTGTTCACCGCGTGATCGCAGGAAACACCGCGGATCTTCTCGATCTCCACCTTGGTGATCGGCTGCTTATAGGCGATGATGGACAGCGTCTCCAGAAGAACATCCGTCAGGGCATGGCGCTTTGGCTGTCTCGCAATCTTGATCAGATATTCGTACATCTCGCTTTTGGTGCACATCTGATACGCATCGTCCAGCTCAATGATCTTCACACCGATGGACGGATTCTCGTAGTGCTTCATCATCTTCTCAATGATCGCTTTTGTCTCTTTTTTATCCAGTTCTATGGCTGCGGCGATCTTGTCCAGCTCTACCGATTCTCCCATCGTAAAGAGGATCGCCTCGATGATCGCCTCGTAATTCTTTTCATTCATCCCGAAAACTCCAACTCTATGCCACAATCTTTGACTGAATCAGAATATCATCAAAGGTGTGTTCCTGTGATATAAATATCTTGCCTGTCTTCATCAGTTCCAGAATGGCGAGAAACGTGACAATGATCTCCATCTTACCCGCCTGTGCCTCAAGGAGACTGCGGAAACTGAACCGGCTGTGCGTCAGGCAGTAATTCTCCAGATATGCCATCTTGTCCGAAAGCGATACCTCTTCCTTCTCAATCTTGCCGAACTTGGAACGGATCGGATCAATCTTGTCCACCTGCTTTTTCATGATGGACTTAAAAATCTCATTCAATCTGGCAAGCGTTACATCCGAGACGAGCTCCTCCATGTTGATCGGCTCCTCATACTCTGCCACCTCCGGCGGAATGGTCGGCTCCTTAAAAAGGACACGCTCCGCATCCATCTGGCGGTCACGCAGCTCGTATGCCATACATTTGTACATCTTGTACTCCAAAAGCTGCTGTACCAGTTCCGCACGCGGATCCTCTTCTTCCTCGTCCTCCGTCTCCGGAGCCGGAAGAAGCATGCGGGATTTGATGTCAATGAGTGTCGCCGCCATGACAAGGAATTCGCTTACCACATTCAGGTCCTGACGCTTCATCTCTGCGATGTATTCCATATACTGATTCGTGATCTCCACAATCGGAATATCATAGATATTTACTTTATTCTTCTCGAGCAAGTGCAAAAGCAGATCTAAAGGTCCCTCAAATACCTGCAGTTTTACGGTCATTTCCATCTGATTCTCTTATCCTCTCCGGCGGCAGAACCTCTCTGCCACATCTTCAACGTATCAATTTTACATTGTTTTCCCGAAAAATTCAAGGTTTTTTCCTATATTTAGTATTTTCGCACAATCTTTTCTACTATAATTAGTGTTTCAAATGAGAGTTTCCCGCGGGATGCCAATTTCTTTTTGTGCACGCTGCATAATGTACAGGTTCTTCCTCTACAATAGTAACAAAAGGAATCCTGGAGAATACCTTGAAGCAGTTTCTTTCTTTTCTGTTATGCTGCACCCTCACTCTCTCTTCTCCCGTTCTTGCGGCGGAAAACAGCGAAGCCGACCTTTCCGTCTCGGCGCCGAGCGTTCTTCTGATGGAGGCGTCCACCGGAACTGTGGTCTACGAAAAAAACGCACATGAAATCCGGCATCCCGCAAGTATCACAAAAATCATGACCCTGATTCTCATTTTCGATGCCATAGAGCGCGGACAGATCTCCCTGACCGACACGGTGACCGTGTCGGAATACGCTGCAAGCATGGGCGGCTCACAGGTGTTCTTAGAGCCTGGGGAGACCCAGACCGTAGAGACCATGATCAAATGTATCAGCGTTGCGAGCGCCAACGATGCCTGCGTCGCCATGGCGGAATATCTCTGCGGTTCCGAATCCGAATTCGTCCGTCAGATGAACGAGCGTGCCAGAGGGCTCGGCATGAAAGACACCACCTTTGTCAACTGCTGTGGTCTCGATACGGAAGGGCACATGACAAGCGCCTACGACGTCGCCCTTATGTCCCGCGAACTCACCGTAAACCATCCCGAAATCCACAACTACTGCACCATCTGGATGGAAAACATCACCCATGTCACGGCAAAGGGAAGTTCGGAATTCGGTCTGACCAACACCAACAAACTCATCCGGCAGTATGAGTATGCCACCGGATTAAAGACCGGTTCCACCAGCCTTGCCAAATACTGCGTGTCTGCCACCGCAGAAAAAGACGGTCTGGAACTGATCGCCGTCGTCATGGCAGTGCCCGATTACAAAGTGCGCTTTGCAGATGCCACCACGCTTTTAAATTACGGATTCGGAAAATGCCGTCTGTACACGGATGAAAACACGGACGCTCTGCCCGATCTTCCCGTGACAAAGGGCACCGAAACCGCCGTCGGTCTCGCCTACGACTCTCCCTTCTCCTACCTGTCTGTAAAAGGCGAGGACCTCTCTGATGTAAAAAAAGAGCAGATTCTCCCCGAGACGGTCACGGCACCTGTCAGAAAGGGTGACGTGGCCGGCAGGGTTGTCTACTCCGCAGGCGGCAGGGAACTCGGCTCCGTGAATATCCGTTACACTGCGGATGTTCACGCCGCCTCATACCGCGATTATTTCAAGATGGCGCTTTTCTATCTTCTGACCTGACTTTTTTCTATTATAATAGCGGTGCCAGCAGGCGCAGCACACTCTGCAGAAGCCGTACCGGTACCGGCCGGTTTCTGCAGAACTCTGCCGTCATCTGCTCTGAGCACGCAAACGTATTCAGGCAGTCTTCCTTTACCTGTGCCACAACCGCGGAGCGGTAGAAGAAAACGCCGCACTCGAAATGCAGATACAGGCTGCGGAAGTCAAGATTCACGCTGCCCACCGTTGCGATCTCATCGTCACAGACAAAACATTTTGCGTGAATAAATCCCGGCGTGTACTGATAAATTTTTACCCCGCTTTGTATGAGCGGTGCATAGTAGGACTGCGTGAGCAGGAAAATCATCTTCTTGTCCGGAATCCCCGGCGTCACAATCCGCACGTCCACACCGTCCTTCGCCGCGTTGCAGAGCGCCGTCAGCATCTCATGGTCAATGATCAGATACGGTGTGAAGATATAGACGTAATTCTTTGCCCTGTTTATGATATTCAGGTAAATATTTTCGCCCACATTCTCATGATCCAGAGGGCTGTCACCGTACGGCTGCACGAACCCGTCATTCTCAAAGGGTGCTTTCTGATGCTGTGCCGGCATAAACCGGCTGTAATCTTCCGTGGAATGGACGATGTAATTCCACATGGACAAAAACATGCTGGTCAGACTCCAGACCGCCTCGCCCTCGATGCGCACGCCGGTGTCCTTCCAGTAGCCGAACCGTTTTACCTCATTGATATATTCATCTGCCAGATTGATCCCGCCCGTAAAACCGACCGCGCCGTCCACCACAAAAATCTTCCGGTGATCCCGGTTGTTCATGATTACCGAGAGCAGCGGCCGGAACGGATTAAAGGCAGCGCACTTGATGCCCTTTTTCTGAAGCTGCTTATAATACCGCGGCGGCAGTGTGCCGATGCAGCCGACATCATCGTAGATCAGGCGTACCTCCACGCCCTCTTTGACCTTTTTCTCCAGGATATCCTCGATCTGGTGGAACATATGTCCCTCCTCGATGATGAAATACTCCAGAAAAATAAAGTGTTCCGCGCTCTCCAACGCTGCAAGCATATCCGGGAACATCGCCTCCCCGCTCTCATAATACTTTGTGGCGGTATTCCGGTAGACCGGAAAATGTCCCCAGTCCGCAATATATTTTGACTGTCGTAAGACCGATGGATCCGCCTCCTGCAGCAGCCTGACCGCCTCCTCGTCTACCGGCATGCAGGCATCCACTTCCCGGTTCACGGCATCCATCTGTTCTCTGGTGTGCTTCGTCAGACCGGAGCGTCCAAACAGGAAATACAGCATAATTCCAAGGATCGGCGACAACAGAATCAAAAACGTCCAGGAAAGTTTATTCGCCGGATTCTCCCACTTGTTCGCAATCACAAGCACCAGAACAATCGCCGCAGCGCGGATTATCAGGTTCGCATAGGTAAACTGATAGCTGAATTTCCACAGCACCAGAAACAGCCAGCAGATCTGCAGCAATATCGAAACCCCGACAATGGTCAGTCTTCCCATCAGAAGGTGTGCAATCTTCTTCATAAGTCTCCTCCCTTTCAAAACCGTATTTTTTATCTTACGTTTTTTCATATAAAATGTCAACCGCCGGTCACGTCACCTCCCCCTTCCCTTCCCTTCCTTTCCGTCTTGCAGCATTCTATTTTCTTCAGCCTCCCGCTCCCCTTCAGCCTCTCACCAGATGGTCGACATGAATCATTCCCCAGCATTTTCTGCCAAGCTGCTCTCCCCGCGGATACGCTCTCTCGTACAGGCGCAGCTTCATCTCCGCCGGCGACAGATACGGATACTTCTGAAATGCAAGCGCCAGTGCACCCGTGACAACCGGCGCCGCCATGGAAGTGCCGCTCTTTACCTGGTATCCGTTTTTTTCCCTGCCGCAGCTTTTAATTGCCGTGCCCGGAGCCAGGATTTCCGGCTTTACAATACAGCATGCCGTCGGACCGTTGCTGCTGTACCCCGTCTTAAGCCCCCGTTTCCCCGGCTCGCTCTTTCCGTCGTCACTGCTTCCGATCGTTACAATCTTTCTTGAGATTCCGGGAATGGTCACCGAATTATCCTTAGGGCCGTTATTTCCAGCTGCCGCGACAACCATGATCCCCCTGTCCCAGAGATCGTCCACCGCGCTAAGAAGTTCCTGCTGTTCCCGCTCTCCCGCGCTTGGAAGCATTCCAACGGAAATATTCAACAGGCGGATCTGATATTCCTGCTGGTTCTTTGCAATCCACTCCATTCCCGCCAGAACATCTCTGGTATTTCCGTTCCCCTTGGCGTCTAGCACCTTTAACATCACGATATCCGCCTGCGGTGCAATGCCGTGGCAAACCGGCGTCCCGTATTCTTTTCTCGATGCCTCGCCACTGCCCGCCACGATTCCGGACACATGTGTGCCGTGGCCGTTGTCGTCGTACAGTCCCGTCTTTCCTTCACAGAAATCTCCAAAATAGCGGATCCTGTTCCCGAAATCCACATGTGGAACAATTCCGGTATCCATAATCGCCACGGTTACATTTTTCCCGCTCAAACCTGTTTTATATGCATAATCCGTATGGATGATTTTTCTGACCCGATTCATAAAAAAATGCCTTTTCTTATAGCTTATGCAAAGCCATAGAAAAGGCACTTCATTTCTGTTATGCAATTACCGGTGCATGACTGCTTTATGCTTCCGCCGGAACATCTTTGATGGAGAAGCTGATTCTTCCCATCTTATCCTTGCCAAGGCATACCACCTTCACCTTATCGCCAAGGGTCAGTACATCCTCCACATGGTTGATGCGCTCCTTTGCGATCTTGCTGATGTGAACCATGCCTTCTTTGCCCGGTGCAAACTCTAAGAATGCGCCGAACTCCTTGATGCTCACTACCGTTCCGGTAAGGATCTGTCCCTCCTTGAAATCGGTCGTGATAATCCGGATCATCTCGATGGCCTTATCCATCATCTCCGCTTCCGTACCGCATACGGATACGGAACCGTCATCTGTGATGTCGATCTTCACGCCGGTGCGGGCAATGATCTCATTGATCGTCTTGCCTCTCTGTCCAACCACATCGCCGATCTTCTCCGGATCAATCTGGATCTGGACAATCTTCGGTGCATACTCGCTCACCTGCTTGCGCGGCTCTGCGATTGCCTTGGACATTACCTCATCCATAATGTAGATTCTCGCCTCTCTTGTTCTTGCGATGGCTTCCTCTACGATCGGTCTGGTCAGACCATGAATCTTGATATCCATCTGGATGGCGGTGATACCCTTGTGCGTACCGGTTACCTTGAAGTCCATATCTCCGAAGAAGTCCTCGAGACCCTGGATATCTGTCAGAACAATGTAATCGTCATCAGTATCTCCGGTCACAAGACCGCAGGAAATACCTGCCACCATAGCCTTGAGCGGTACTCCGGCAGCCATTAAGGACATGCAGGACGCACAGGTCGATGCCATGGAAGTAGATCCGTTCGACTCGAATGTCTCGGACACTGCACGGATGGCATACGGGAATTCCTCCTCGGAAGGAAGCACTGCCATAAGTGCCTTCTCAGCGAGCGCACCGTGACCGATCTCACGGCGTCCCGGTCCGCGGGATACCTTGGTCTCGCCTACCGAATATGCCGGGAAATTGTACTGATGGATGTATCTCTTCGTCGTAATATTCTCATCCAGTCCGTCGATCTTCTGAACCTCGGAGAGCGGTGCAAGTGTCACCACATCGCAGATCTGTGTCTGTCCACGTGTAAACATCGCAGAGCCGTGTACTCTCGGGATCAGATCCACCTCTGCTGCCAGCGGACGGATCTGGTTGATGGCACGTCCATCCGGACGTTTATGATCCTTTAAGATCATCTTGCGGACAGTCTTCTTCTGATACTGGTAAACTGCCTCGCCCAGAACAGCAAGCCACTCCTCATTGTCTGCGAAAGCCTCTGCCAGCTTGTCCGTAATCTCGCGGATATTCTCCTCACGCTGCTGCTTCTCGTCTGTGAATACAGCCTCCTCCATCTGTGCCGGAGGAACCAGTTCCTTGATTGCCGCAAACATCTCATCCGGAATTGCGCAGCTTGTATACTCATGCTTCGGCTTGCCAACCTCTTCCACAATCTTGTTGACAAACGCAATGATCGTCTGGTTTACATCATGGCACTTGTAGATCGCCTCGATCATCTTGTCCTCCGGGATCTCATTGGCGCCTGCCTCGATCATGATCACCTTCTCTGCTGTGGAAGCCACGGTCAGCTGCAGATCACCCTTGTCCCACTCCTTCTGGGAAGGATTCACGATGAACTCTCCGTCCACCATACCCATCTGCGTCGTTGCACACGGACCTGCAAACGGGATATCGGAAATTGTGGTAACCAGTGCGGAACCGATCATGGCAACGATCTCCGGACGGCATGCCGGATCTACAGACATTACCATGTTGTTGATCGTCACGTCGTTGCGGTAATCCTTCGGGAATAACGGACGCATCGGGCGGTCGATCACGCGGGAGGTTAAGATTGCATTCTCGGATGCCTTACCCTCTCTCTTGTTGAATCCTCCCGGGATCTTGCCAACCGAATACATCTTCTCCTCGTATTCTACGGAAAGCGGGAAGAAATCAATGCCGTCACGCGGCTTGTCCGATGCCGTCACGGTAGAAAGCACGGTCGTCTCTCCATATTTTAATAAAGCTGCTCCATTTGCCTGTGCGCAGACTCTTCCGATATCAACGGTAAGTGTTCTGCCTGCAAGTTCCATCGAAAAACTTTTGTACATGCGAATTCTCCTTTTCTGATTCTCTTTCATTCTCTTCTTCGGTTCTGCCGGAAGGATCCCGCAAAACTACTCTGCAGAAGCACCGAAACTACTGAAATACATACACTGCACGTATCTATATTTCAGTGGTCTCGGGGATACGCTTCTGTCAGATTGCCATGCTGCACGGAAGTGCCTCCATACAGTAAAAATAGAGCGGGGAAGCTCTCCGCTCTATTGATAAGCGGGCATGTCTGCCCGCTTTGGACATCTTATTTTCTGAGACCTAAACGCTCGATTAAAGCACGATATCTCTCGATATCTACTTTCTTTAAGTAAGCAAGTAAACCACGTCTCTGACCAACCATCTTTAAAAGACCTCTTCTGGAGTGATGATCGTTCGGGTTCTCCTTTAAGTGAGCGGTAAGCTCCTCGATACGTGCTGTCAAAAGAGCAACCTGTACCTCCGGTGAACCTGTGTCATTCGGTGTTCTTCCATACTCTGCGATAATGTTCTGCTTCTTGTCCTTTGCGATCATGTTCTGATCCTCCTTATAATATTCTGTTTGGATGGCTTCTGCCATACCGGGCCCTTTTGGCCCATCGCCCGACTGTGTATGATACTCAGTAAAAGGTTGGAGTGTCCATTTACCGAATATGGGCTGAACTCATACTCTCGCATTATAGCATAGCTGCATACGCTTGTAAACAACTTTTTAATTATTGATCACACGCACAACTTTGACCGGCGTACGGTAATAGGCACCGGAAATCTTGATGCCGGACTTCGGTGAGCTTGCATGTACCACCTGTCCGTTGCCGATGTAGATTGCCACGTGGTTGATGCGGCTTCCGTTTCCGTAGAAGAACAGATCTCCCGGCTGTGCCTCAGAGGCCGAAATCTTCGTTCCACAATTCGACTGCGCGCCGGAAGAATGCGGAAGGGAAATGCCGTAGTTGGCAAATACGCTCATGACAAAACCGGAGCAGTCCGCACCTCTGGTCAGACTTGTGCCGCCCCATACATACGGATTGCCGACAAACTGTGTCGCATACTGCACCAGCGATACACGCACATCCGAAACACCCTGTCCATACCGGATCTCAGTCATGGTCATCGCCTTTAAAAGCTCTGTCGAGATCTCTACATAATCGGAAGAGACATATCCCTCATCACTGTCGACGTTGATCTTCACCCATCCGTCAAGCACCTCGAGCACCTCGAGTTCCTCTCCCTGCGGCATCATTGTGACAATCGCGCAGTCGGTGTTCGGCTGCTCTCTGACGTAAAGGGTTGTCGTCGTCACGGTGGCAAGCGTCTGCTTTACCTCATCCGCTCTGGCAAGCGCCGCATCTCCGGTCAGAAGATACTCCGACTTTACATAACCTTCCACGGAACCGGACTTAATCTGTGTCCATTCGCCTTCCACGCCGAGGATCTCACATCCTGCGTTGTTCGGCATCTTGCCCACGACATCTGCATCAGTGCCTGCCGCTGCACGGACGTTGAGATTGCCCTCAACATTCGCCACACCGAGATTGGTATATCCGTAAGCGCTCGCCGCCTGCTGTGCGGCATCCTGCTCTGTACTCTCTGTCTGCTCCTCTGTGCTCTCCGTCTCTGTAAGTTCGTCCTGCGCCTGTGAGGCCACAGTTGCTGCGTCTGCAAGCTCTGCCGATACTCCGGCAGCGGCAGAAGACGTCGATGCATCCACACCCGCCTCTGCTGATTCGGTGCCCTCTTCAACCACTTCCTGTCCCTGTGCCGTTCTTGCAACGTCCATTCCGGAAACACCGGCCACGCCCATCGTCGCATCACTGAGGCTTCCGGACAGTGCGCTGGTAACACCGGACGCCACGGTTGCACTGGTATCCGCATCTGTATTCTTTGACTTCTGATCTATTGCCGCTGTGGAAACCACCAGAGTTCCCGCCAGGACCAAACCTGCGATTCTCGCTAATCGTGCTTTCATATGACTCTCCATTCTTGCGCCGTCTTCTGCGCAATTCTAGTTTGTGCTCATTTTTAAATCTAACGTCCAGTATAGCAACGATTTTTTACGATGTCAACATATTTTTGTAACATTTATGTAATAATTATTACGAGGTGTGTTTTTCAAAATAGGCACGGCCATAGGCAACATCGTTCTGCATCTGCTCTTTGAGCGCCTCAATCGATGCAAATTTCCGCTCGCTGCGGACTCTGCTTAAGAACTCCACCGTCACCATCTTATCGTAGACATCTTCCGCGAAATCCAGCAGATGTGTCTCCACCCCGACAGGATACTCTCCCTCAATCGTAGGCTTGCACCCCACGTTGCTGATGCCGCGGTACCACCGGTCTCCGATGTATGCCTCCGTCACGTAGACACCGTTCGGCGGCAGCAGCTTCTCCTTCGGCGGCAGCTGGTTGATGGTCGGAATCCCGATCGTTCTTCCGATCTGGTTGCCGTGCAGGACTCTGCTGGTCACAAAGTAACGGTATCCCAGAAGATGATTTGCCTTCTCGATATTCCCGGCTGCGATCTCTTCCCTCACGAACGTGCTGCTGATGTCCCGGCTGTCTTCTTTTATTTTCTCCACAACGATCACTTCGTATCCGTATTTTCCGGCATACTGCCGCAGCATATGGTAATCGCCCCTGCGGTTATGTCCGAAATGAAAGTCTTCCCCCACAACCATGCACTTTACATGAAGCTGCCGCACAATCTTTGCGATGAAATCCTCCGGCTCCATACACATGATCTCCTGCGTAAACGGGCACTCCACCACATAATCAATCCCCAGGCGCTCAAACATGTGCCTTTTTTCCTCGTTCGTGGTCAGCACCTTCGCCTCCACATTCTGCACATTTCTGCGAGGCGGAATGTCGAAGGTAAAAATCGCTCCCGCGAGACCTTCGTCCTTTTTCTTTGCAAAATACTGCAGTAGCTGCTCATGTCCCCTGTGAATCCCGTCAAACTTGCCGAGAGAAAGCACCGTATTCTCTTCTATATAAAAATCCGTTGTGTTCCTGATATATTTCATGATCTACTTAAACACCTTTAATGGTTTATAGTCTTCCTTTTCCGCCTGATATTCATAAATGCCGAAAAATGCGCCTTCATCGTCGTAGACGCGGACCGGCGCCATTCTCATGCTCTCATGTTCCTCCAAAAACATCTCCGGGCGCAGCCGGTTTCCGTTATATAAATATTTGCGGAACTGTCCGTCCACCGTCGCGCTCTCATATCTTAGAAAGACGGTATCCACCGCCTGAAGGAACGGAAGCTGCATCTCTTCTGTCTCCGCCGCATCCGACCTGTGTGCAATCACGTACGCCTCCACCTCGGACAGCTTTATGGCGTCCGCAAGCGCGAACTCTCCGACTCTCGTGCGGAGCAGCGATTCCATGCACGCACCGCAGCCGAGCACCTCCCCCACATCCTGGCAGAGCGTGCGAATATACGTTCCCTTGGAACAGCAGACACGCATCCTGACACGCGGCAGTTCGATCGAAAGGATCTCGACGGAAAAAATATGAACCGGACGCGCCGCACGTTCCACGGTCACGCCGGCCCGTGCCAGATCACACAGCTTCCTGCCGTCAACCTTTAAGGCAGAATACATCGGCGGCACCTGCATATAATCACCTACAAACGAGAGAACCGCTTTTTCCACTTCCTTTGCACTGCAGCGCACCTCCTGCTGCGTCAGGGTCTCGCCCGTCACATCCTGCGTGTCCGTCGTTCTTCCAAGCAGCATGACAGCCTCGTATTCCTTCGTCTTGTCCGTCAGCAGTTCGCAGATCTTCGTCGCCTTGCCGATACACACCGGGAGCACCCCCTCCGCATCCGGATCCAGCGTTCCCGTGTGTCCGATCTTTCTGTTCTTTAAGATCCCCCGAAGCTTAGCCACGACGTCAAACGAGGTAAATCCCTTTTCCTTATAGATATTGATAATTCCATTCATCATACTGCTTTTTTCTCACTTTATCTGTTCTGCCAGATCTGAAACAATCTGTTCGATGATGGCATCTGCATCGCCAGTCATGGAAAATCCGGCTGCCCGGATGTGTCCGCCACCGCCGTACTTTACCGCCACCTTCGAGACATCCGCCACTTCCCTGGATCTGGTGCTCACCTTAAACGTGCCGTCTCCCGTCTCATACAAAAAGACTGCCACTTCCACATCCTTGGTCACGCGGAGCTGATTCACAATGCCGTCCAGATGCTTTGGCAGCACATCGTACTGCTTCATCTCCTCCTCCGTGATCACGCTGGAAATACATTTTCCGTTCAGGTGCAGCCTGCTCTTTAGCAGGGCAAGCCCCATAATGCGGTTCTGGTTGTATGTCTTTGTGTAGAAGGTATCATCCACAATCTTCGGATAATTGATCCCGCACTCCATCAGCGCTCCGGCGATCTCCATCGTCTTTCTCGACGTACACGAATACTGGAAGACGCCGGTATCATGTACCATTCCGGTATAAATGCACTCGGCAATCTCCTTTGTGATGCGCTCCTTTGGAAGCAGTTCATAGACAAGCTCCGACGCGGAACTTGCCTGCGGGAAAATGTAGTTGTCCTGTGCAAAGCTCTGATTGCTGATGTGGTGATCCACACAGACGGTATGCTTCGCCTGCTCAAAGAAATGCGCTGCACCGCCCAGACGTCCCGTATCCCCGCAGTCCTGCGCGATAAACAGATCGTATACCGTATCCCCGGAAAAATCGGAGACGATCTCATTGGAGCGCGCCATAAATTTGAAAATATTGGGAATCGGCTCCAGATAAACCGTCACATCAATGTCGGGATACCATGTTTTAATGTAATTATAAGTAGCAAGGCAGGAGCCCACACAGTCACCATCGGGACGGATGTGTCCGCCGATGGCAACCGTATGAACCTCTGCCAGAAAATCATCAAAATTCGTCATTCTTCTGTTTCCTCTTCCGCCTCATCCATCCGGTCAGGAATATCCTTTGTCACGTCGTCAATCATCTTGGACATGCGCACACCGTACTCAATGGACTGATCCAGCACAAATGTAATCTCCGGCGTATTCCTAAGGTTGATGCTGTGGGCAAGCTGCCTGCGGATGTAACCCTCCGCACTTCTAAGACCTGCGAGCGTTGCCTTCTGGGATTCCTCATCCCCGAGCACGCTGATATAAGCCTTGCACGTTTTCAGATCCGGTGCAACCTCCACGGTGACCACGCTGGTCATCGGATTGATCCGCGGGTCCTTGATCTCCCCGCGGATGATATTCGACAACTCGCGCAGCACTTCCCCGTTGATCCGGGTATTTTTAATACTGTTTTTTCTCAATTTCTAGCTCCTTCCATACACGCAAAACGTCTGTTAACGCGGTACCTCCACCATCGTGTATGCCTCAACGATATCAAGCTCTGCAATGTCATTAAAGCCTTCAAAGACAAGACCGCACTCGTATCCGGCTTTTACTTCCTTCACATCGTCCTTGAAACGCTTTAAGGATGCCAGATTGCCCTCGAAGATCTGCTCTCCGGCGCGGGAAATACGAACCTTGCAGCCTCTCTGGAACACACCGTCAAGCACATAGGAACCTGCGATATTTCCGATTCCGGATGCCTTGAAAATCTGACGCACCTCCGCATGACCGAGCACCTTCTCCTCGAAGATCGGGTCGAGCATTCCCTTCATTGCCGCCTCTACATCCTCGATGGCATTGTAGATAACCTTGTAGAGACGCATATCGACGTTCTCCTTGTCCGCTGTTGTCTTCGCCATCGGGTCCGGACGAACGTTGAATCCGATGATGATCGCATTGGATGCGGATGCAAGGCTGACATCGGACTCGTTGATGGCGCCGACACCGCCGTGAATTACTTTTACTACTACCTCTTCGTTGGACAGCTTCTCCAGACTCTGCTTTACAGCCTCCACAGAACCCTGTACATCTGCCTTAACAATAATATCCAGTTCCTTGACGTTACCGGACTGAATCTGCGAGAACAGATCATCCAGCGACATCTTCGCCTTGGTATCTTCGATCAGACGGTTCTTGCCTTCGGAAATATAGGTCTCGGCAAATGCTCTTGCCTCCTTCTCCGTATCCATGGCAACGAATGTCTCGCCTGCCTCCGGTACTGAGGAAAGTCCGAGAATCTCCACCGGTGTGGACGGTCCCGCTTCCTTGACTCTTCTTCCCTGGTCGTCAATCATTGCACGCACTTTGCCGTAGCAGCTTCCGCATGCAATCGGCTGACCAACCTTTAAGGTACCCTTCTGTACCAGAACGGTGGCAACTGCACCGCGTCCCTTATCCAGACGAGCCTCAATGACAAGGCCTCTCGCATTACGCTTCGGATTTGCCTTTAACTCAAGTACCTCTGCGGTCAGAAGGATCATCTCCAAAAGGTTCTCGATACCTTCCTTAGTATGTGCAGATACCGGACAAAATACCGTGCTTCCGCCCCAATCTTCCGGAATCAGTTCGTACTCGGACAGCTCCTGCTTCACGCGCTCGATATTGGCACTCGGCTTATCAATCTTGTTGATGGCAACGATAATCTCAACTCCCGCCGCCTTCGCATGGTTGATTGCCTCGATCGTCTGCGGCATGACACCGTCATCTGCAGCGACTACCAGGATCGCAATATCGGTGGAATTTGCTCCACGCATACGCATTGCCGTGAATGCCTCATGTCCCGGTGTATCCAGGAATGTGATGTTCTGACCGTTGATCGAAACAACAGATGCACCGATATGCTGTGTGATACCGCCTGCCTCTTTGTCTGTCACACGGGTGGAGCGGATCGCATCCAGCAGGGATGTCTTACCATGATCGACATGACCCATGACGCAGACAACCGGCGGACGTGCCACAAGTGTCTCTTCCGGATCGTCTTCTTCTTTTAAGAGTTCTGCGATCACATCGATCTTCTCTTCCGGCTCACAGATGCAGTTGAACTCAAGCGCGATCTCCTCCGCCGTCTCATAGTCCACTTCCTGGTTCACCGTCACCATCGTGCCTTTCATGAAAAGCTTCTTCACGATCACGGACGGCTGCACTTTCATCTTATCGGCAAGCTCTTTGATCGTCAGCTTCTCCGGCAGAACGAGTGTCTTAATCACATCCTCTTCCTGCTTCGGCTGCGGCTGCTGGTTCGGCTTCTTTTTGCCGCCGTTCTTCTCCAGATTTACGAAGCGCTCCTGCTTCTTGCCGCCAAGTGCATCGTAATCGTTTCTCTGTCTGTCGTTCTTGTTGCGGTCTTTCTCGCGCTCTCTGGACTCCTTGCCGCGCAGTTCCTCTGTGGATGCTGCGGTCTCCTTGTTCATACGATCGATCTCACGATCCAGTCTGCCGGACGGGTTGCCACCGCGGTAACCATTGCCGCCACGGCCTCCGTTTCTGTCTCCCTGACCACCGTTTGCGCCAGGTCTTCCTCCGCCGTACGGTCTTCCTCCGCCATTATTGCCGCCGCGGTTGCCGTATCCATTCTGTCCCGGTCTTCTGTCGCGGTCTCCCTGCGGGCGACGATCCCCGTTCATCGGACGGCGGTCTCCGTTTGCTCCCGGTCTTCTGTCGCGGTCTCCCTGCGGACGACGGTCCCCGTTCATCGGACGGCGGTCACGGTCTCCCTGCGGGCGTGCCTGCGGATTCTGTGCATATACGTTCTCATACACATTCTCGTATACATTTTCACGGCGTTCCGGCTGCTTTGCTGCTGTCTCCTGCGGCTTTTTCTCCGGCGCTGCCGTTCTGGCCGCCTTTGCGCGCTCCGCTGCCTGACGCTCTGCCTCCTCGGCTGCCTTTGCAGCCTCCGGGTTGATTGCGCGCTCAAATGCTCTCTTGACATCAAAGCTGTTTGCCGGTCTTGCCTGACGCTGCTCCGGTCTGCCTCCCTGTGGGCGGCGGTCTCCATTCATCGGACGACGGTCCCCGTTCATCGGACGGCGGTCACGGTCTCCCTGCGGGCGGCGTCCGCCTCCCTGCTTGCTGTACTGCGGATTGAATACCGCGGTAATGCTGGACTTCTTCTTTGGACGCTCCGGTCTGCCCTCCGCGTTCTCAGCAGCCTTCGGTGCCGCTTCCGCCTTCGGTGCTGCTTCCTTCTTCGGCGCTGCCTCCGCCTTCGGCACTGCCTCCGCCTTCGGCGCTGTCTCCGTCTTTGGTGCTGCCTTTTTCTGGAACTTGTCGCGCACCATTTTCTGCACATCATCCTCAATGCTGCTGCTGTGCGACTTTACCGCATGCTCCGTCGTACTTAAAAATTCAATAATCTGTTTGTTTTCTATTCCTAACTCTTTTGCAAGTTCATGAACTCTCATTTTTGCCATATATCCTGTTTCCTCCATTATTCAGTTGTTAACGTCAGTTTCAATTTATCTTCGATCGAATGGGCCAGCCCTTCGTTTGTCACTGCAAGCGATGCGCGGAATTCCTTTCCAATGAAATGTCCCAATGTCTCTTTTTCTCCGTACACATACATCGGAACTTCATAAAAAGTCGTCATATCCCGGAAATGCTTCTGTGTATTCTCAGACGCATCCGACGCGACAATGACAAGCCATGCCCTGCCATCCTTCACCGCTTTTTCTGTGGAAAACTCTCCGCTTGCCACACCGCCCGCCTTGGCTGCAATGCCAAGCATCGACAACACTTTATCTGGTTTCAAACTTCTCCATCTCCTTTGTCAGTGTATCATAGACTTCCTTTGGAATTGGCATTTTTAATGATCGTTCCAGACCCTTGTTTTTTATTGCCGCGCGCAGGCACTCACTGTTCGGACACACATAAGCGCCTCTGCCGTTTTTCCGCCCCGTGGCATCAAGTACAATCTGTGAGGAGGTCTCATCTTCCGCCGCCGTCTTGATTACCCGGATCATATCTTTTTTCGGCTTAAGCTCTCTGCACCCCACGCACTGGCGCATTGGAATCTTTTTGTTTGCCATTCTCTGATCAACCCCTGCCTACTCTTCTTCATTCTCTGTGTCTGTCTCATCCGCAAATTCGGATTCCTCAGCGTATTCTCCCTCGGCATCCGCATCCTCAGCATATCCGTCCCCGGCATACTCGCCGTCTTCGGTATATTCGCCGTCCTCTGCGTACTCGTCATCCTCGTAATACTCGTCGTCCTCGTACTCGCTCTCATAATCCATGAAGTCGCCGGACTCTCTGGCCTGTGTCTCGCTCTTGATGTCGATCTTAAAGCCGGTAAGTCTTGCCGCAAGTCTCGCATTCTGTCCTTCCTTGCCGATCGCCAGGGAAAGCTGATAATCCGGAACGATGACTTTCGCCGACTTCTCCTCCGCATCCGCGATAACAGAAATAACCTTTGCCGGGCTCAATGCGTTCTCGATCATCATTGCCGGATTCTCATTCCAGGTAATGATGTCAATCTTCTCGCCGCGCAGTTCGTTGACGATCGCATTGACTCTCGCACCGTTCATACCGACACATGCGCCCACCGGATCCACATCCGGGTCATTGGACCAGACGGCAATCTTGGTTCTGCTTCCTGCCTCCCGCGCGATTGCCTTAATCTCAACGATTCCCTCTCTCACCTCGGTCACTTCAGACTCGAACAGGCGCTTTACCAGCTCCGGATGGGTTCTTGACACGAGAATCTTCGGTCCCTTGGACGTATCCTTCACCTCCAGGATATAGACCTTGATGCGCTCGGTCGGCTGGAATACCTCGCCTCTCACCTGCTCGTTCTCGGTCAGGATCGCATCCACCTTGCCAAGGTTGACGCTCACATTTCTTCCGATGTAACGCTGTACCACACCGGTCACAACATCCTTTTCCATGCTGTAATACTGGTTGTATAAAACCTTGCGCTCCTCTTCACGGATCTTCTGTAAGATGACATTCTTGGCATTCTGTGTTGCGATGCGTCCGAACTCCTTGGACTGGATCTCGACATTCACGATATCTCCGATCTCGTATTTGGAATCCACCATCTTGGCATTAACAAGGCTGATCTGCTCTACCGGATCCTCCACCTGCTCTACTACGGTCTTCTCCTGGAACACATGATACTCACAGGTCTGCGGGTCCATCGTCACCTTTACATTCTCGGATGTACCGAAATGGTTCTTGCAGGCGGTCACCAATGAATTCTCGATTGCCTCAAGCAGTGTCTCCTTGCTGATATTCTTCTCACGTTCCAGTATATTCAATGCTTCTAATAACTCATTATTACTACTCATTTTATTATCCTCCTGTTTCCTTAGTGGTTATTAGCATATATTTTATCAAAAATCGAATGCCAGACGGATCAGCGCGATATCCGGCTTCTCAAACGTCATTTTCTCTCCGTTTTCTGTCTCTATTGTCACAGTACTTTCATCATATGCAGATAAAATACCATAAAATTCCTTTTCCCGGTTGATTGCACGGTAAGTGCGGATCTCAATCTTCTTTCCCATGCTCCGGACATAATCTTTTTCTTTCTTGAGCGGTCTGCCAAGTCCCGGGGAACTTACCTCGAACACGTAGGAATCTTCCACAAAATCCTCGCGGTCAAGAATCTCATTCATCTCTCTCGCCACTGCCTCGCAATCGTTGACGGTGATCCCGCCCTCCTTGTCGATGTAGGCTCTCAGATACCAGGTTCCGCCTTCTTTTACATACTCCACATCCACGAGTTCAAAATACATGCGCTCTAAGATCGGAGTGATCAGTTCTTCGGTGCGCGCTTCGTATGTTTCACGCTTTGACATGTGTACACCTTCTTTCTCCATATTCAATTTTAATTGTAACAAACTGCCCACCCGGCCTTTACACAGACTTTACAGGGCATAAACGTGAATTGAGAGAGGGCTTTCGTCCTCTCTCAATCAAGTCATCGTGTTATCATATATTAAAGTAGCACTTTTTTATGGGAAATGCAAGCTTTTTCTCGAAAATACAGGCTTTTATGCCGGCAGTTTGCAGACATCTACCCAGCACACCGGTTTTGCAAGCTGCTCCAACTGCGGTATCGTCAGTTCAATCGCGCTGTTGCAGCTCCCGCACGCCGGAAAAACCGTCTCATATTTTTTCAAAGTCTCGTCCAGATACACTCGCACGCCTTCCTTGATTCCAAACGGGCAGACGCCTCCGATCGCATGTCCGATCCGTTCCTCCACCTCATCCGGCGCAAGCATCTTCGCCTTCGCATGGAAAAATGCCTTGTATTTTGCATTGTCAATCCGGGCATCTCCGGCACACACGATCAGCACCGCCTCTCCGTCCACCAGAAAAGACAGGGTCTTTGCAATCCGCCCTGCTTCCGTGTGCAGCGCTTCCGCCGCCAGTTCCACCGTTGCCGAGGAGACGGGGAACTCCCGGATCTGATCTTCCATCTTATATTCTTTTAAATATGCCTTTGCTCTCTCCAGCGACATCGCACAAACCTCTCTTTCTGCGTCAGGAAGTATCGTTTCTGCTTTTACTTTCCTGCACTTTACCACGTTACTCTATCGCAATCCATCATACTCCTTTTTCCACGAATTGTACAGAATTTTCAGCTTTTTAAAAAAATTTCAAAAAAGGGGTTGCTTTTTTTTGAAAGCCTGTTATAATAGCATTTGTTCGGTTCCTTGGTCAAGCGGTTAAGACGTCGCCCTCTCACGGCGAAAACAGGGGTTCGATTCCCCTAGGAACTGCTCAATTTCATAATATATTTGGTATACCGTATGGTTCCTTGGTCAAGCGGTTAAGACGTCGCCCTCTCACGGCGAAAACAGGGGTTCGATTCCCCTAGGAACTGCTACTGTTAGTAATAACAGCCCAACCCGAAGAAGAAAGCGTTTACGCTTTCTTTTTTTATTTCCAGAAAACGGAGTTGTCATGCTTTGCACCTTAATGTGATACGTTTTATGATAAGAATATTGGAGAATATAAAGTTCCAGAATGCAACCAGGGGCGGCAATTCTTTGGAGGAAAATCCGAATATTTCTTCCATGCCGCGTTGGACATCGAATTCTGTGTCTTTCCATGTTTGGACTTTCCACAAGGTGTGTCCGGCAAATCCGCAGACAATGAGCGGACTTTCTGGTGCCCCTAGTGGCACCGCTTCACAGACAATATAAAACCGCGTGAACCGAAACTCACTGCCATCTGCTATTGAAAATAAGGCAGATGGCAGCTCAGACATCGGCTTCGCGCGGTTATGTTTTGTTCAGTGGTGCCAGCAAGGGGCACACACAAAAGTCCTAAAATTGTCTGCGGATTACGAACACACCTTGTGAAATGTCCGAAACTTGGAAAAACACAGATCATCCAGGATGTTCGACGCGGCATGGTTAGAAATACCGGATTTTACGATTAGAATTGCTGTCCCAGGTTGCATCTGGAACGCGATAGTCTCCTTTTCTTATCGCAAAACGTATCCCATTTAAAATACAATATCGTGTGGCAGCCCCGTCCACTGCTTCACATCTTAATCTTCATATCCGTTCGGATTGTTCTTCTGCCATCTCCAGGAATCCTCACACATCTCACGGATACCATACTGTGCCTCCCAGCCAAGCTCGTTCTTTGCCTTGGACGGATCACAGTAGCAGGTTGCAATATCGCCCGGTCTTCTCGCCTTGATTACATAAGGAATCTTCACGCCTGTTGCAGTCTCAAAATTCTTCACGATGTCAAGCACGCTGTAGCCGTGTCCGGTACCCAGATTGTAGATGCAGAGTCCCGCTTTCTCCTCAATCTTCTTGAGTGCCTTCACATGTCCGATGGCAAGATCGACCACATGGATGTAATCTCTCACGCCGGTACCGTCCGGTGTGTCATAATCGTTGCCGAATACACCGAGTTCTTTTAACTTTCCGACAGCCACCTGTGTTACATACGGCATAAGGTTGTTCGGGATACCATTCGGATTCTCTCCCATCGTGCCGCTCTTGTGTGCGCCGATCGGGTTAAAGTAGCGAAGCAGAATCACATTCCACTCCGGATCTGCCTTCTGGATGTCGGTCAGGATCTGCTCTAACATGGACTTTGTCCATCCGTACGGATTGGTGCACTGACCCTTCGGGCAGTTCTCCGTGATCGGGATCTCTGCCGGATCGCCGTATACTGTCGCTGAGGAGGAGAAAATGATATTCTTGCAGCCGTTCTGACGCATCACATCCACCAGTGTCAGCGTACCTGCAATGTTATTGTTGTAATACTCCCAAGGCTTTGCCACGGACTCGCCCACTGCCTTTAATCCCGCAAAATGGATACAGCAGTCGATCTTGTGCTCCGCAAAGATTTTGTTCAGGATATCGCGGTCTAAGATATCCCCTTTATAAAAGGTTACCGGCTTTCCTGTCAGCGCCTCCACACGCTGTAAGGACTTTTCGGAGGCATTGCTTAAATTGTCCAGCACTACCACGTCATATCCGGCATTCTGTAATTCTACACATGTATGGCTGCCGATATATCCGGCTCCGCCTGTTACTAAAATCGTCATAATGATTCCACCTTTCCCCGTTATGATTCATTGTTCCATCTGCCTTACAAAAAACATATTACTCTATCCTCCGCAAAATGTATAGCCAAAAATGTGTGAAATATATGTAATAATGTTGCTTTTCGGCTTTTCTGTTTTTATAATGGACTTATACGATAAGGATTTTACTGTCCGAAAGACAAGGAGTGTGTTCTATGCCGCATCATTACAAAAATTCCTACAAAGTGACCGAAAAAGAACTGGTTTCCCTCTCCGTCTACAATGTCGGCTTCCAGAAATGCGACGCCCTCTACCAGTGGGGACCCGGTATCCGCGATCACTATTTGATCCACTATATCATTTCCGGAAAAGGCACCTACCGCGTCGCCGGTCAGACTTACCATCTGTCCGGAGGAGACACCTTTTTGGTCTACCCGAACACCGAAGTTGTCTACTGCGCGGATGAGCAGGACCCCTGGGAATATGCCTGGGTCGGTTTTACTGGAAGCGACGCCTCCATGATCCTGAAGGCCACGGATTTCTCCCCGGAGAATCCTTTTATACGGGGCACCCCACGCGGCAATGATATTCACCGGCAGATTTTACACATCTACGATGCGCGCGGCAACGAATTCGAGCACGCGGTGGAGATGACGGGACGTCTCTATACCATGCTCGCCCTGTTCATGCACGGCGCCACACACGCCGGAAGCCAGAATTCCGCGAACAGCTATGTACAAAAAGGCATTGAGTACATCTCCTCGAATTATTCCTACGCCATCACCGTGGAGGATATCGCCGGCTATGTCGGCGTGAGCCGCAGTCATCTGTTCCGCTCGTTTGAGGCTGTTCTGGGACTCTCCCCCAAGGAATATCTGACAGATTTCCGCATGAAGCAGGCGTGCTATCTGCTGGAGCACTCCAGCCTGTCAATCACCGCAATCGCAAACTCGCTGGGGTTTGACAACAGTCTCTATTTTTCCAAAACCTTTCACCGGCAGAAAGGCATGTCTCCCAAAGAATACCGGGAAAAGAACCGCTCGTAATCACTCGCTTTGGCAACCGTCCAACAGTTCCACCGCCTCTTTATCAAGCACCGCACGTGTAAAGTCATGGATATCTTTCAGTTTTCTTGGAAAGACCATACCGCCGCCGATCATATGCGTGGTGTGCTGGTCTGATCCCGCAGTAAACGGCAGATTGTGCTCTTTTCCATAGGCCAGCGCCCGCTCGTTAAACAGCGGGTTCTTGTGGCAGTCGCTCGCCCTGCTGGAATGCATGGCGTTTACGCCCTCCACCGCATCCACATATTCCGGAAACAGCCGGATCTCGGGAATATAGTCCTCCTCCCGGAACGGGTGCGCATGGCTTATGATGCCGCCGCCCTCATGCACCAGTGCATACTGTTCCCCGATCGATGCATCCTTAATCTGCGGATGCGCAAGCAGCCATGCCTGATCCAGTCCGTATACCAAAAACTCCGTCCCCTCATAACATGCTTCCCATCCAAAAAACACCGAGAGCCCGATGCGTTCCCCCTCTGCCTTTGCATGCTCATATCCGAGACAGAAGCGCCGTACCCACTCCTCCCACGGCAGGGAACGGTCCACCGAAGTATTTCCGTAAAAAAAGTGATCCGTTACAATAATGCCGGTGTAACCCGCCTCTTTGTAGGCGCGCGCCATCTGGGCACCCGTGCTGCCGGCGCATGCGCTTGCCTCCGATGTATGCATATGTGTCTCATACAGGTATCTTTGTGTTTCCATCTTCATGCTGCTCCTTCTATTCTTCCTCATATCGATCCATCCCCGGTATCTCAACCGCAGACAGTTCCTCAATCGCTATGAAGGTTCCATCTTCCATCCAAAGCGTCTTTTCGTATTCGTCTATCTTTTTTACCGCTCCGGTGACTGTCACATAGGCACCGCCCGCTTTTTTCGCGTCCGGGCGAAAATAGGTCACCGTCACCCGCTCTCTCGCATCCGGGTGCTCCCGCAGCCAGACGAGCTGCTCGTTTAACTCCTCCTTGCGGCTCTCGGAAAGCTCTGCGCGCTCCGTCGTGAGGCGTGCCGTCTCGCGGATCGCGTCCTCGTGTCCGCTCAACGCGGCAAACGGAGAGAACTGCGCCGCCCGGTCCCACAGGGACATCGGCGGATGCACGCGCGATCTGTGATGCACAAGCATCCGGATATCGTCATATTTGTGTTCTTCTACCGCATGATCCCAGTCCATTATGCCTTATGCCCTCCAATCTGGCTGTTCCGCTCCATCGCAGTCGCGCCCTCCTGCAGATTCATGCCCTTAAGCATCGCGTTTTTCCCGTACTTTTTCTTCACGGAAAGCATTGCCTCCTGCAGGCTGCGCTCCTTTTTCAGCCGCAGTTCTTCCTGCTTTTTCTCCTCTTCCTGTCCGCCTGTATCTGTAAAAAGCTCCAGTTGTTCGTATTGTTCTTCCGCCTCGGCGCGGGCTTCTTCCACCAGCCGGTTGCCCACAAGCGTGATTCTCCGCACGAGAAGCTTTGGATTCACAATGTCGTCATACAGCCCCATCACCGCCTCCATAATCTTACGGGAAGAGGAGGTTCTGGTTTTCAGGTTGACCGTACCGTGCGCATGCTTGGGAATCTTTCTCCCGTAGCGGTCCGCCACAATCTCTCCGCGATAGTCTGCATAAAGTGCCGGGTTTGTAATATTTTCAATGTCATAGCCGACGGTAAGCACAAGCTGATCCGTCACAAGACGCCGTTCCACCAGATCCAGCGCCAGCGCATCCGCCATCTCCTGCACCACCAGCCGCGCACCCTTTGCGTCGTAGGGGCAATGCAGTACCTGCCCCGAACTTATGCTGTTCACCTGCGGTCTGTACGCCTTAATCTGTTCCATCGTCACCGGCTCCCAGCCCCATGCATGGTCGATGAGCAGCTCCGCATTGATGCCGAACAGCCGGTATAACAATTCCTCGTTGTGGAACTCTCTGGCTCCTCCCAGCGAGCAGCGCGCAATGTCTCCCATCGTATACAGACCGTTCTCCTCCAGCTTCTTCTGGTAGCCCCGTCCCACCCGCCAGAAATCCGTCAGCGGACGGTAATTCCAGAGCAGTCTGCGGTAACTCATCTCGTCCAGTTTTGCAATGCGCACACCATTTCGATCCGGCTTTACATGTTTTGCCACAATATCGAGCGCCACTTTGCACAGATAGAGATTGGTTCCGATCCCGGCGGTTGCCGTGATGCCCGTCTCAGCAAAGACATCCTGTATCATTTTCGCCGCAAGTTCTCTCGCTGTCATGTGGTATGTCCCCAGATAATGTGTGACATCCATAAACACCTCGTCGATAGAATAGACATGAATATCCTCCGGCGCCACATAACGCAGATAGAGATTGTAAATTCTGGTGCTGTAATCCATGTAGAGCGCCATGCGCGGCGGTGCGATCTGATAAGTCAGCCGCTCTTTCGGATGCCCCGCATTCACTTCTTTTACTTTCTGTACGACCTCAAAGAGCCTCGCTCTTCCCGGAATGCCATAGGCTTTCAGGGAAGGCGATACCGCCAGACAGATTGTCTTTTCCGTGCGCTCGGGGTCTGCCACCACAAGGTTGGTCGTAAGCGGATCCAGCCCACGTTCCACGCACTCTACCGATGCATAGAAAGACTTTAAATCAATTGCAATATACACGTGTGCTTCGTCCATCTGCGCCCTCCTTTTTTCTCTATTATAGCAGAAAAAAGGACAGAGTATCCAACAACTTACTCTGTCCTTTGGCAAAACCATCAAAAATTCTTCTGTTCTGCAAAATACTGCTTCGTCTCGGCAGCCACCACACCGCTTAGCGCCACCAGTGCAATCAGATTCGGCAGCGCCATCAGTCCGTTAAAAATATCCGCAATCGTCCAGACTGCCGACACGGTCATAAACGGTCCGATCAATACCGCCAGAATATACAGCCAGCGATAGCATTTTAACACCCCGGGACGGTTGCCCACCAGATATTCCAGACATTTCTCGCTGTAATAATTCCAGCCAAGGATCGTTGTAAATGCAAAAAACACCAGACACAGCATCAGCAAAAACGAGGAGACGTGTTCCGGGAACGGAAGCCCGATCTGAAACGCTCTCGTCGTGACATCCACCCCGTCCAGGCCGATGTTCCACGTATCCGTGATGATGATGGACAATCCGGTCATCGTACAGATAATCAGCGTATCGATCACCGTTCCCATCATGGATACCAGTCCCTGCGCCACCGGCTCATCGGTCTTCGCGGTAGCTGCAGCGATCGGCGCACTTCCAAGCCCCGCTTCGTTGGAGAAAATCCCTCTCGCGATTCCCTTCTGCATCGCAACAAGGATTGCGCCAAGTGTTCCTCCTGCCGCTGCACGGAGTCCAAACGCGCTTTGTACGATGGTGGCAAGTGCTGCCGGAATCTCTCCCAAATGCGTCAGCAGAATGATCAGCACAGTCACCACATACACAAGCGCCATAAACGGCACAACCACCTGTGCCACGGAGGAAATCCGCTTAATCCCTCCGATAATAACGAGTGCCACGCACACGGTCAGTATCAGCCCGGATATCACAACGCTCCACGAATAGGTGTTGCCAAACAGCTGCACCGAACATGCCGTCTCCGGATCAAAAAATCCCTTTACCGCACCGGTAATTCCGTTGATCTGCGTAAAGGTTCCGATGCCGAGCAGGCCGACTCCCACGCCGAAGAATGCGAAGATCTGTCCCAGCCAGCGGAATTTTCTGCCCATACCGTTCTCAATATAGTAAAACGGTCCGCCGACCACATGTCCATCCGCTTCCACCACGCGGTACTTGATCGCCAAAAGGCATTCCGCATACTTGGTCGCCGTGCCAAACAGCGCCGCAATCCACATCCAGAACAAGGCGCCCGGCCCGCCTGCCACGACCGCCGTCGCCACTCCCACGATATTACCGGTACCGATCGTTGCCGACAGCGCCGTGCAGAGTGCGCCAAAACTCGACACTTCTCCGTCCCTGCCGTCTTTTTCGTTTGCAATAATGTGTCTGACCGCAAGCGGCAACTTCGTGATCTGAAGTCCCCGCAGACGGATCGTCAGAAATATGCCAACCGCAAGGATCAGCACGATCAGGGGAACTCCCCAGACAAAATCATCAATGATCTTTAGCATAACCGTTCCATTCCTCTCCATGCAATACTGCACTATTGTAAAGTAGCATAGCATGAATGTGCGCGGCTTGGCAAGGGATTTTTTCAAAGCTTTGGGAAAGCTCTTCACTGGAAAATCAAGAAATTTATAGAATAAAAAGCAAGGAACATACCGCTTAAAGTATATTCCCTGCTTTTCAATTAAATACGATACTACTTAGAACTTGCCAGCCTTGTGAGCTTCCTCAACACTTACTGCAACAGCAACTGTAGCACCAACCATCGGGTTGTTACCCATTCCGATCAGACCCATCATCTCAACGTGAGCCGGTACGGAAGAGGAACCTGCGAACTGTGCGTCAGAGTGCATACGTCCCATGGTATCTGTCATACCGTAGGAAGCAGGACCTGCTGCCATGTTGTCCGGGTGAAGGGTACGGCCTGTACCACCGCCGGATGCAACGGAGAAGTATTTCTTACCCTGCTCGATACATTCTTTCTTGTATGTACCTGCAACCGGATGCTGGAAACGTGTCGGGTTCGTAGAGTTACCGGTGATGGAAACACCTACGTTCTCGTGATGCATGATTGCAACACCTTCCTGAACGTCATCTGCACCGTAGCACTTTACAGTAGCGCGAAGTCCGTTGGAGTATGCCTTCTCGTATACAACGTTTAATTTTGCTGCCTTGTAGTCATACTGTGTCTCAACGAATGTAAATCCATTGATACGGGAAATGATCTGTGCAGCGTCTTTTCCAAGACCGTTTAAGATAACGCGCAGAGGTTTCTGACGTACTTTGTTTGCCTTCTCAGCGATACCGATTGCACCCTCAGCAGCTGCGAAAGACTCGTGACCTGCCAGGAAGCAGAAGCACTCGGTCTCTTCCTCTAATAACATCTTACCAAGGTTACCATGTCCAAGACCTACTTTTCTGTGGTCAGCAACGGAACCCGGGATACAGAATGCCTGAAGACCCTCGCCGATTGCTGCAGCAGCATCAGCAGCCTTTGTACATCCTTTCTTGATTGCGATTGCAGCACCTACTGTGTAAGCCCAGCAAGCGTTCTCAAAACAGATCGGCTGAATCTTCTTCACCTGATCATATACATTCAAGCCAGCATCTTTGGTAATCTTCTCCGCCTCTTCGATGGAGCTGATACCATAGCTGTTTAATACAGCGTTGATCTGGTCAATTCTTCTTTCATATCCTTCAAATAATGCCATTTTCGTCCGTCTCCTTTCCTACTCTTCTCTCGGGTCGATGATTTTAACAGCATCTGCTACGCGGCCGTACTGTCCCTTTGCTTTCTCCCAAGCAGTGTTCGGATCATCGCCTTTTTTGATGAAGTCAGTCATTTTTCCAAGAGAAACGAACTGGTATCCGATAACCTCGTTGTTCTCGTCAAGAGCGATACCTGTTACATAGCCCTCAGCCATCTCCAGATAACGAACGCCCTTCTCCTTGGTTGCGTACATGGTACCAACCTGGGAACGAAGTCCTTTTCCTAAATCCTCAAGACCGGCACCGATTGCAAGTCCGTCATCAGAGAAAGCACTCTGTGTACGACCGTAAACGATCTGTAAGAATAACTCTCTCATTGCTGTATTGATGGCATCACAGACAAGGTCTGTATTGAGTGCCTCAAGGATGGTCTTACCCTGTAATACCTCTGCTGCCATAGCTGCAGAATGTGTCATACCGGAGCATCCGATGGTCTCAACTAATGCCTCTTCGATCACACCATTCTTCACATTCAGGGAAAGCTTGCAGGCACCCTGCTGAGGTGCACACCAGCCTACACCGTGTGTAAAGCCTGAAATATCTTCAATTTTTTTGGAATGAACCCACTTGCCTTCTTCCGGAATCGGAGCTGGTTCATGTTTTGCGCCCTTTGCGACTGGGCACATGTTTTCAACTTCCTTAGTGTAAATCATTTTAAGACTCCTTTCGCATAAATAGAACTGAGTTGTTAAACATTGTTACACATTTAACATACTGCATTTATTCTCTCACATTTTCTTGATTTTCACAAGTGGGTACTGCAAATTTTATGCACTTTTGTCAAAACAGCTGTTTTTCTTACATTTGCGTCACAGGTAAAAAACCTTCTGTTCCGTCCTTTGCGCGCACATACATCCAACCGTCTCCGTCCGACCGGATGCAATAGACGTCCTCCCCTGCCGCAATCGTTTTTTCTGCAGATGTCTCATCCATCGAAAAATACACGGTCAGTGCTCCCTTATGCTCCAGCTTGCACGGCTCATAATAGGAATAAAGCCCGCCGTCCGCATGCCCGATCTTCTTCTCCGAACTGTTGTACCAGGCATACCCCTGCAGGATGCAGTCTGCCGGCTTGTCGTAACGGATGAGATCCATCACACCGCCCTGGCCGTTAAAACCGCTAAATCCGGCATTCCGATCCCGGAACGGGAATCCTCCGACCTCGCCCAGATAGTAAAGGTCTCCATCATATTTGAAAAAATGAGTCGTTCCGATGCCGTCTGTCCCTTCATCAAGCACGGCAATCTCCAGACCATCATCCTCTTCCGGTGTTCCGATGTTCTCCACAAGGTCTGTCACATAAAACGCATCTGCGACCGGCGCGTTCATCTGAATGTACCCGGCAAGGTCATACGCTGTCCCGTCGATCGTGAGCGTGCAGACCGCCTGCTCCCCCTCTCCGGTTACCGTGTAATTTACCTCGTCTTTCGTGCCATTGCCCAAAAGTGCGATCTCTGCGGTCTCGCCTGCCGAATAGGATTTCGGATATATATGTTCCGCTTCATATGCCGTCTGCATTGCCTTGATCAGTTTCAGATTCGCCTGCTCAATCTCACTTAATCCCGCATCGCCTGCAGTCGCTCCCCCGGCGGGCGTATACCAGCTGCACGCGTCAAAATGCGCCTGCAGATAAGCATCATCAAAGGTTTTTCCATGTCTGGCATAAATCTCGTTTGCCGCCAGATAGAGCTCCTGCTCTGACAGATCCGACAGATTCTCCTCCGTCACCGGCAGTATTGCCCCAACCGGAACGACATACTGATCGGCATCGTAATGAACATCATCCGCATCGATCTTCACACTTGATGCGATGGCTGTGACCTCCTCCATCATGGAGCCGTATTCTTCCACGATTGTCTGATCCTCTGTGTCGCACGCAACATCCGTCGGCTGCATCAGGTAATACAGCGTTCCATCCTCCGTGTAGGCGATCAGGTTCTCTCCTGCACCGTAATTCATCCATGCGTCACTTTTTTCAAAGGAACACAGATAGCCGAGTCCTTCCATCTTCTCATAGGAAGCCGTCTGATAGATGGCAAATCCATTCTCATCCTCTTTGATCGTACAGCGGTCTGCCCAGTCTTCCGGAAGCATCACTGTAATGTCGTTCCATGTATAATCTTCACCGTTCTCCACAGGTGAGCTGTCCTTTGCGCCGCATCCTGTCAAAACCAACATTCCTGCAAGAAACATTCCCTGCACCCATCTTCTCTTCATTGTCTCTGTCCCTCTTCTGTTGTCCTACCGCTTTTCCACTACCTCGCTGCGGTTCTTGTAAATCGAATTTGCCGGAACCACGCCACGCACGCTCGAAAGCGGATAAACATTGGTGTGGCTTCCGATGACGGTTCCCGGATTCAGCACGGAATTGCAGCCGACTTCCACATAGTCGCCGAGCATTGCTCCGAATTTCTTTAACCCTGTTTCAATTTTCTCATCATGATCCTTTACCACCACCAGCGTCTTATCCGACTTGACATTGGAAGTGATCGAGCCGGCACCCATATGGGATTTGTAACCGAGAATCGAATCTCCCACGTAATTGTAATGCGGAACCTGCACGGAATTAAAAATCACAACGTTTTTCAATTCTGTTGAATTGCCCACCACGGAGCCTTTTCCTACGATGGCATTCCCCCTGATGAAAGCGCAGTGTCTGATTTCCGCATCCTCATCAATAATTAAAGGTCCATTTAAGAAAGCAGTCGGTGCAACCGTCGCACTCTTCGCCACCCAGATATTCTCGCCGCGCTGCTCATAGACCTCCGGGTCAAGCGTCGGTCCCAGCTTCTTTATAAAGTCGCTGATTTTCGGCAGAGCCTCCCACGGATAGGTCAGTCCCGCAAACAGTTCCGCCGCAATCGTCTCCCCTAAGTCATATAACTGGCTGATTTTTGCTGTTTCCATCACACAAATTCCTCTCTATTCCCTGTAATTTTTATTGACATAAGCCTGGATCTCTTCGCTGTCCTCCGGCATACGGCATCCGACAATGAACTCACCATCATTATCCGTACTGCGGATGATATGTCCGTCCAGCGTCCGTGCCTCCTCCAGCGGGAAGTCCGGGATTTCCAGCAAAATATCCTGCCCGATCGCATTTGCGAAATCCTCCTGATGTGCGCTGAATGCGAAACCGCCTGCGCTGATATTGATCATCCTGCCGTTGTAAGCTTTGCCGGATTTTTTCAGCGTCACGGTACATGCATTGGCAACCGGCATACGCGGATACTTTCTGCGGTTGATGACCTTCGGGTTTGTCGACACAGCAATCCGGTAGCTGTCGGCACCCGCATTGGAAGCGGCGGATACGCTGACATCCTCCCATGTATACATTGCATTGTTGACACAGATCTGCAGTTCATATGTAATGTCTTTTTTCTTTATCTCAATCGTTTTTCCGGCTTCCGGCTTGATCTTTACCAGAACTCCGTCGCTCTGGCTCTCAAACACTTCCCCGTGGAACTCCGTCCCGGCTGCCTGTGCTCCGTTCTTAGCGACTAACACCACGCGCATTCCCGGCTGTGCATCGCCAATTCCCATGAATCCGCCGCTACCGAGTTCTTCCATGAGCTTTCCTACCACACTCTCAATCTTATCCACATTGACGGAAGACTCCTCGTATTTGCTGAGCATCGTGCGGGACGCTTCGTCGGACTGGTTGATGCACTCCGTCATGACCTCCATGGTATCGCAGATCTGCTTCATGTTCTCCACCATGTCGCTGTTGGAAGCTTCCACTTCCTTCATGGCGCCGTCAATTACCCCGATATTCTGTCCCAGCTTTTTGGAATCATCGGTAATGCTTGTGACACTCTCCTGCACCTGCGTGAGCTTCTCTCTTGTCATGCGGATCATCTCAAGCGTCTTGGTGATGGATTTCGTCATCTTCTCCGAAGTCTCCTCCAGATGATCCAGTGCGTCCCTGATACGTCCGGAAGAAGTCTTGGTTCCCATGCTCAGATCCTGTATCTGACCTGCCACCACGGCAAAGCCCTTTCCGGCTTCCCCGGCTCTCGCCGCCTCAATCGAAGCGTTCAGTGCCAGAAGGTTCGTCTGGAACGTGATCCCCTCTATGGTGCCCGTCTCTTCCTTTACCATTTCAAACTCCTGCTTAAAGTTCTCGAGCACCTGCTCGACCTCTCCGGAGAGCGCCGCCATGGTATCCGTCGTATTCATGACATCCGCAAGTTCTTCCGCACTCACATCCGCATGCTCGACCGACTCCTGGATCAGCGTCACCATCTCATCGATCAGTCCCGCCACATTCTGCACCTGCGTGCTGATGTCGGTACTCCGGTCCATGGAGGACATCGTCTTATTGTGGAGAACATCGTTGTTCCGGGTGAGTTCCTCCATACTGCTTACGACGGAATCCGCTCCCTGCCGGTTCTCATCCGCCAGCTCACGCACAACCGTAACGCCGTCCACAATCGAGTTGCTCGCTCCCTTTACCTGTCCCACCGTCGTCACGACCCGGCTCAGATTATCCCGGATCGATGCCACCAGCGCTCCGTCGGATTCATTTAAGTGGTCGACAGAAACAACATAGCAGATATAGCACAGAAGCAGCGTTGAAAACTGCAGGTAATAGTCTGTCATTTTCACATTCGGATTCAGGCCGAGGAAGACATGGAGCAGTGCACTGAGCACAATGACGATCTCGTTTGTGACCGCGCACCGTATCATATAGCTGCGATCCTTGAACAGAATCAGCATACTCGTCAACGGCAGAATATATGCATAGGCGGTCGCCGAGTCCGTGATACACACCACGTAGGCATAGAAAAAGCCATATCCGAGAGCCAGGACATCCTTATAATACGGTGTCGCTCTCCCCTTTAACTTCAACGTCAGCAGTCCGATTGCAAACGGCACCCACGCCATAACCAGAAAAACAACATACTGCGTCGCCGTATAGATTCCCTTGGAAAGGTCGCTTCCGTATGACAGTGTCATAATCGCAATCAAAGCCAGCCATACTTTCATTGCCTTTAAATTGGCTTTCTCTTTAAAGGCCTGCTCATTGTACTCCATGCCCTGTTTCCTCCTGTGTCTTCTGCCGGATTCTATCAATAACTACTCAAATTTTAATGACATTTTATCCGGCTGTCAATAGCAAGCATGCACCGCACGCCATCCGATTTTTGCTTCCTTTCCCCATTCGTTTCTCATCCAGGAAATTCATCCAGAAAATTGGATGCAGCCGCCTGCTGTTTTGCCTCTTCCTCCTCGTAAGCCGCATACTCCTCCGCCATCGCATCATAAAACGGAGGCACGTCCTCCTCAATGTACTGTGCGCCGTCCTCAGCCGCCAGCGGCTGCGGCTGTGCATTTTCTTCTAATTCCTCGTAGAACATGCGCTCCCCGCCCTTGCCGTCGGAAGCACCCTCACGCTTTGTGCCGGGATTGTCAAAATCAAACACAATGCGGTCATCCTCCAGCTTTAGGCAGGTATCAAACGTGTTGCCGGCTTTTGACACAAACCCGGTCACTTTATCTTTGGTTTTCCCTGTCTCTAACAGTTCGCGCATGACCTCCTCGGTCAGCGTTACCTTCGCCACCGTGCGGGAGACCTTAAAACCGCACTCGCACTCGTAATACCACTGGCTCTTCTTTAACATTTTCCCGCATTTCGGGCAGGCAAGTGTTGTCTCAACAGGCTTTGGCTTCTCCGGAAAATCAAATGCGATCTGCCCTTCCGGCGTCAGTTTCAGCGGCGCATCGAACTTCATGCCGGTCTTCGCAACAAATCCCTTGATCACGTCCGTCTTCCCGCGGAGCAAAAGTTCCTTTACCTGTGCTTCCTTTAAAGAGACACCCGCGATCTTGCCGATTGCGAACCGGCAGCTGTCCGGATTCTCCTTTGAATAGTTGGCACAGCCGTATCCAAACATCGTCTTTACGATATCCCCGCCGCAGACCGGACATTTTACATCCTTTACCTTCGGCGCTTCCAGATCCGTAAAATCAAACTTCAGCCCCGTGACCTTTCCCTTCTCATCCTTTGCCAGTGCGACGCGCGCATCAAATTTCTTCCCGCTCTTCGACTTAAAGCCGCGGATCGTTCCGGTTCTTCCGTTGGTCAGAAGCTCCTTTACATTCGCTTCCGTCAGTGCCTTCTCCGCCATCTTCCCGACAGAGAACCGGCAGCTGTTCGGATCGTCCTTCACATAATTGGCACAGCCAAAGCCGAACGGTGTCGCCACGATATCACCGCCGCAGATCGGGCACACCACGTCCTTGATCTTTTTGGCTTCGACATGTTCAAAATCAAATCGCAATTCAATTTTTCCGTCTTCCGTGTGCTCCAGAGCGACACAGGCGTCAAACTTCTTTCCACTCTTCGACTTAAAACCGCGGATTGTTCCGGTTCTCCCCTGATTTAAAAGTTCTTTCACCTGCGCTGCGTTTAAGTCCTTTCCCGCCATTGTACCGATCGCAAACCGGCAGCTGTCCGGGGCATCCTGCCTGTAATTCGCGCAGCCGAACCCGAACGATGTCTCCACAATCGCCCCGCCGCAGATCGGACACACGACATCCGGAACCACGGCAGCATCGTTCTGTGAAAAATCAAATGCAATATTCTTTCTTCCGTCCTCCGTCTGCTCCAGCTTTAAGCAGGCGTTGAACTTCTTTTTATTCCTGGCAGTAAAGCCGCGGATCAGACCGGTCTTTCCGGTCGTAAGAAGCTCCGTCAGATCATCGACACCCAGCGCCTTTCCCGCGATCTTTCCCACGGAAAAATAACATTCATCGGGATGCTCGTGGTGCTTGACGCAGCTATAGCCAAACGGCGTGATCTCCACGGCAGAACCGCACACCGGACATACGACACCCTCCAGGATTTCCGGCTGGTTCTTTGAAAAATCAAATCCAACCGAAACTTTTCCCTCATCATCCTTTTCCAGGATGAGGCTCGCCGAGAACTTTTTCTTCGACTTCGAGACAAACCCGGACAGCACGCCGGTATGTCCTTCGGTCAAAAGCTCCTTTACTTCCTCATCGTTTAAGTCTCTTCCGGCGATTGTGCCGATGGAGAAGCGGCATCCGCCGCCATCTTTCTGATAATTGCTGCACCCGTAACCGAACGGCGTCGTCTCGATCGTTCCTCCGCACACCGGACAGGGAATGCCGAGGCTGCGCTTCGCCGCAAGCCCCTTTCCGCCCTTTCCGACGAGCGGGTGGATCCGCGTGGCAATCTGGCCGGTCAGATCCTGCTCGATCATGGCGACCGTCTCCCTGCGGATAAAATCCTCCAGTTTTGAGCGGTAATCCTCCATCACGACCGTTCCCCGCGTGATTCCGTCCAGTCCCTTTTCCCAGGAAGCTGTCATCTTGGGGTTGAGCAGTGCCGGAACCGTCATCGAAACCACCTCAAAGATCATTTCCCCCAGCCGCTCCGGCGTGAGAACCTGCGTCTTTTTGTTCAGATTCAGATAGCCGACCCGAACCAGCTTTTTGATGATCTCTGCCCGCGTGGCAGATGTACCGATTCCGGAACCCTTGATCTGCTCTCTTAATTCTTCCTCCTCGATGAGCTGTCCGGCATTCTCCATGGCGAGCACCATCGATCCTGACGTGTAACGCTTCGGCGGGGAGGTCTTCCCCTCACGGATGGCATAGCCGTCCGAAAAAAGCGTCTCTCCCTTTTGAAGCCTGCCGGCATACGCCAAAAGCCCGGCGTTCTCCTCTTCCTCCTGCGCAGCCTCAGCATCACTGCCTTGTGTCTGTTCCTCTCCGTCCGTCTTCGCCGCATTCCGCTCCTTCGCCGTCTTCGGAACGCCTGCAATCTCCAGATAGCCAGGAACCTTTAGCAGCTTCGCGGAAGTATAAAGCTTCTCACCGCCTGCCGCCACGACGAGTTTTACCGTCTGATACTCCGCCGGCGGATAGAAAATGCTTAAGAAACGGCGCACAATCATCTCATAGACGCTTCTCTGGAGACTGTTTAAAGATTCCAGCTCTGTGAGCTGTCCGGTCGGAATGATCGCGTAGTGGTCGGTAATCTTGGAATCATCCGTATACTGCGTGTTCGCAATGTTCCGGCAGCGCCCTTCCTTCATGATGCGCTCCACATAAGGAGCCACCGGTGCAAAATTTTTCAGTCTGCCGATATTTTTTGTAATCTCTTTTGCCACCGCCGAGGAGAGCACGCGCGCATCCGTTCTCGGATAGGTGGTAAGCTTCTTCTCATACAGATCCTGCGCCACCTGCAGCGTCTCATCCGGACTGATCTTAAAACGCTTGGAACACTCCGCCTGCAGCTCCGCAAGATTGAAAAGCAGCGGCGCACGCTTTTTCTGCGTCCCTGTCTCCACGGAATCAATGAGCGCTTCCTGTCCCTTTAACTCCGCAATCAGCGTCTGCGCACTCTCTTCCTTTTTAAAGCCGTTTTCCTTATATAAAAGCGGCGACTCAAAATATTTAGAGCCTTCTATTGCCTTCCACTCCGCCGTGATCCGGCATTCTTCCTCTCCTGCAGGATGAAAGGTTCCCACGACACGGTAAAACGGCGTCTCTGTAAAATTGCGGATCTCACGCTCCCGGATCACAACCATGCCAAGAACACAGGTCATGACGCGGCCGACCGCGATCGCCGTATAGCTCGATGTTCCCGCCGCATCATTCAGAAGTTTTCCGTACTTTACCGACATGGCTCTGGAAAAATTGATTCCCATCGCATAATCCTCGATCGTCCGCATCACGCCCGACTTTGCGAGATTTTCATACTCCGACATGTCTTTTGCCTCACGGATGCCGCGCAGAATCTCCTCCTCAGTCTGCGAATCGATCCAGACGCGGAGCTCCTTCATGCCCTCGCGCACGCCGCCGAACTTCCGGATATTTTCCTCGATCGTCTGTCCTTCTTTTCCGGCATCTCCTGCCCAGTAGACCGTGTCAATATCCTCGCGGTGCAGCATTTTATGTACCACATCATACTGCCTGCTCACAGATGGGATCACATTATATTTGTAATCCCGCGGCAGAAACGGCAGGTCTTCCAGCCGCCATTTTTTATACCGCTCATCATACTCCTCCGGGTACACCATCTCCACCAGATGCCCCACGCACCAGGTGATGACATACCCGTCGTTCTCTATATAACCGTCATTTCTTCCGGATACGCCGAGAATCCGCGCGAACTCCTGCGCAACACTCGGTTTCTCTGTGATGATCAAAGATTTTGCCACAATCTGTTCCTCCAATTACTTTCGCATGAAGCAAATTATAGCATTTTTCTCGACATCGGGCAACTTACAGTTCATTCATATCCACGAGCACGAACCGCTTATCCCGCTCCGCCATGGCGGTAACCTCCGGTGCAAATCCCTGTGCGGAAAAGAGGAAATAATATTCCGCGTCGATTTTTGCCCGCTTCATGTTAAGGAACAGCGCCTCGCACATTTCCATCGTAAGCTCGGGTTCCTGCCAGTTGCACAGTCCGACCATATTCTGTCGAATCTCATTCTGTGCAATGATGTCGATATTCCCCTCTTTGCCGACCCAGGTTCCCATGCGTGCAATCTTAAGCGGAAGCTTTCCTACCACGCCGAGAAGTCCCAGATATTCCATGCATACCTCCACAAAATACCGGGAGAGGTACGCATCCAGTCCGGGCGCGATATGTCTGTCGTAGAATTCTTCCGGGCGGATCATATACAGATCCGACAGATGCGGATAGATAAAGTGAAACCAGAAATTCACATAATTGTCGCGGATCCGGTACACACCTTTCTTCGTGTTCTCCCAGCCGCCCGTCTCAAACGATACCACCTTCTGGATGATATCAAATGCCGCCAGATTCTTCATATAGACGCTGATCTTGGCGCGCGAGAATCCGGTCGTCCGGTACAGATCATTCAGCTTGTCCTGCCCGGCCGCAATCTGCGCCAGGATGGTCTCATAGACAGACAATTCCCGCAGGCTCTCCCCGATCAGATCTTCCGCCGCATGATACAGATAGCCGCCCGGCGAAAGAATCAGTCTACAGATATTGGTCTTTACATCCGCTTTTGCGTTCCAGCGGTTGATGTATCCCGGCACACCGCCGATGATGCCGTAAGTCTTGATACATTCCGCCACCGGATACTCGGGCAGCGCCCGCACCACTTCCAGAAAATTCAGATTCGTAAATTTGATTTTCCGGTCTATTTTGCGGCATGCCGCCTCACCGATACACTCTGGAAGTTCCCGCTCTGCCCATGACACCGCCGAACTGCAGAGCAGAATCATCACAGGTCCCGGATAAAGCCTGTGCGCTTTCAGTTTCAGCACCGCCTCCATAAAAGTAGGATCCTTTCTGGCAATATACTGAAATTCATCGATCACGACTACCAGCTTCGTGGGATCACCGCTCTTTACCCGGTTAAAATATTCCTCATAGGTATACTTCTGCAGCATCACCTCAAACCGCGCCGTCAGTTCACGCCCCATCTGCGCGCGCTGCTCTCGCTCCGCCACCTGTCTCGCGCGGTAATAAAAATGCTTCTTATTCTGCACAAATGCGCTAAGCAGCCTCTCCTTCTCCGAGTCCGTCCGCCCGTACAGCACAACCAGCTGATTGCCCGGTTCCCGGTAGCATTCTTCCAGTTCCTTTAACACCGACGATTTTACGACCATCTCTTCTCCTCTGCACTTTCCTGCCGGGCACGAAAAGCCACACCGCATCCCATATCCGGCACATTCTATCTGTCCATATATTCTGCGGAAATTATATCATTTTTTAATTTTCCGGGCAATAAAAAAGAATCTCGCTTGCGAAATTCTCCGCGCGCAAGCGGTTCGCAAAGCGATATTTTCCTTACCGCGAGCTGCGCATCCTCGCGGAGCGTTTTTTATTTTCATAGGGAAGTTCTACTTTCACACATTAACGTATCACGCTATTTCCTATGAAATAAAAAAGAATCCTGCAAGCAGGATTCTTTTTTATTCTTTATTTCGCTGTGATGTATCCCTGGGCTTTCAAAAGCTCTGCGCAGAGCACTGCACCGCCTGCGGCGCCGCGCACGGTATTGTGGGACAGTCCCACGAACTTCCAGTCATAAACCGTATCCTCTCTCAGACGTCCTACCGAGATACCCATACCGTTCTCATAGTTGACATCCAGAGCGATCTGCGGGCGGTTATCCTCCTCGAGATACTGGATAAAATGCTCCGGTGCGCTCGGAAGCTTTAACTCCTGCGGAACACCACTGAAATTGCGAAGTGCCTCGATCAGCTGCTCTTTTGTCGGGTTCTTCTTAAACTTTACGAACACCGCCGCAGTGTGACCGTTTAACACCGGCACACGGATGCACTGGCAGGTGATGACCGGGGATTTGGCCGGAACGATCGCCTTCTTCTCCTGGTCCACATGTCCCCAGATACGAAGCGGCTCCTTCTCCGACTTCTCCTCCTCACCGCCGATATACGGAATGATATTGCCAACCATCTCCGGCCAGTCCTTAAAGGTCTTGCCTGCTCCGGAAATGGCCTGATAGGTTGTTGCCACCACCTCATACGGCTCAAATTCCTTCCACGCCGTAAGCACCGGTGCGTAAGACTGAATGGAGCAGTTCGGCTTAACAGCCACGAAACCGCGCTTTGTGCCAAGACGCTCCTTCTGGTATTTGATGACCTCCATATGCTCCGGGTTGACCTCCGGAACCACCATCGGCACATCCGGTGTCCAGCGGTGCGCGCTGTTATTGGAAACGACCGGAGTTTCTGTCTTTGCATACTCCTCCTCGATCTTCTTAATCTCTTCCTTTGTCATGTCCACTGCGGAAAATACGAAATCGACCTCTGCCGCAACCTTCTCCACTTCGTTGACATTCATAACGACAATCTTTTTCACTGCTTCCGGCATCGGTGTGTCCATCTTCCAGCGGTCTCCGACTGCCTCCTCATAAGTCTTACCGGCACTTCTCGGGCTCGCTGCGATCGTTGTCACTTCAAACCACGGATGATTCTCCAGCAGAGAAATAAATCTCTGACCAACCATACCTGTACCACCCAGAATACCAACTCTCAACTTTTCACTCATGACTCTTCTAATCTCCTCATCTTTTTCTTATGACACCCGCTGTGGCATACGACTCCGCCTCTCATTGCCTCTGCCGGATCATTACACGTACCTGCTTTTTGCACTGTTTGTGTCCGCCAGTGGCGAACAAGTGTCGTCATAGTGAATATATTATGCCATTTCCCGTCAAAAAGCAATGCTTTTTTCGTAAAACTTCCCGGCTTTTTTTGACAGTTCTTGTACATTTCTCACAATGTCACGTTACTGTATTGAAGTTTCAAGAGGCTTCCACTCTTCCTCCAGGTACTTCTTCTCCGCTGCGATCACCTGTTCCATCGCCTCTTTTCCCGGTGCTCCGACCGTCAGACGCTTGTTCACGCAAGTTTCCATGGAGATCGCCTCATAGACATCATCCTCAAACACCGGACTGATTGCCTTTAACTCCTCCAGGCTCATATCATCGATCGCAATTCCCTTTTCGATGCAGTAAAGCACGATCTGTCCCACAATTCCATGTGCATCGCGGAACGGCACCCCGTGGTTTACCAGATAGTCGGCGGCATCCGTCGCGTTGGTGAAGCCTCCGTTCGCCGAAGCACGCATGCGCTCCTTGTTGAACTTCATCGTGGCGAGCATGCCGTTAAACAGCGCGATACAGCCTTTGACCGTGTCCATCGCATCAAAGGAAAGCTCCTTGTCCTCCTGCATGTCCTTATTGTACGCAAGCGGAATTCCCTTCATCGTCGTGAGAAGCGACATCAGCGCGCCGTAGACGCGTCCGGTCTTTCCTCTGACTAATTCTGCGATGTCCGGGTTCTTTTTCTGCGGCATGATGCTGCTTCCGGTACTGTACGCATCATCAATCTCCACAAACTGGTACTCGTTGGAATTCCAGATAATGACCTCCTCCGAGAAGCGCGACAGATGCATCATGATCGTGGCGCAGGCAGACAAAAATTCGATCAGATAATCGCGGTCAGACACGCCGTCCATGCTGTTTAAAGTCGGTCCGTAAAAGCCGAGCAGCTCCGCCGTGTATGCACGGTCAAGCGGATAAGTGGTGCCTGCGAGCGCTCCGGAACCAAGCGGACAGTAATTCATCCGCTCGTAGATGTCATGCAGGCGCAGGCGGTCTCTCTTAAACATCTCAAAATAAGCCCCCATGTGATGCGCGAGCGTGATCGGCTGTGCCTTCTGCAGATGGGTAAAACCCGGCATAATCGTCTCCGTATTCTGCTCCATGATATGTAATATCGTGCCGAGCAGTTCCTTTAAGAGCGCATCCACATGGAGCAGCTCTTCTCTGGTGTAGAGACGCATATCGAGCGCCACCTGGTCGTTGCGGCTGCGCCCAGTATGCAGCTTCTTTCCGGTGTCTCCCAGACGGTCGATCAGATTCGCCTCCACAAAGCTGTGAATATCCTCATATTCGTCCGTTATAACAAGACGTCCGGCTTCCACATCCGCAAGGATTTCCTTTAGGCATGCGACGATCGCCTGCATCTCCTCCCCGGTTAAGATTCCCTGTTTCCCGAGCATCCGCACATGTGCAATACTTCCCTCAATGTCCTGTTTATAGAATTTCTGGTCAAACGAAATAGACGCATTAAAATTATAGACCAGCTTGTCGGTCTGTTTGGTAAAGCGTCCTCCCCATAACTGAGCCATTTTAAAAACCTCGCTTTCACTACATTTCCTATCATTCTACATGAAGTTCGCGCTTCCCGCAAGCCCTTTCATGCTTTACCGCATCAAATTCCCTGTGCCGCCGCTTTTGCAGCAATCTGGGCATCGCGCTCCCGCTTGGAAAAAACGCACCCGCAATAATACTGCCGGTACATTCCGTATTGTTCGGAAAGCTCTACCGAGCGCTTGTAGCCGTTCTTCTTTTTGAAGTCAGAATTCAAGTATGCCACGCCGTATTCCTCCGCCAGCGCATCCCCGATCTCATTTAATTTTTCCGCATTCTTGAGCGGACTGATGGACAGCGTCGTGGTAAAGTAATCCATGCCAAGGCTTTTTGCCGTCTCCGCCGCCTCTCTCAGCCGCAGTTCATAGCACCGGAAGCAGCGTTCGCCGCCCTCCTTTTCCTCCTCCAGTCCGCGCGCCATCTCATAAAAACGTTCCTTATCATAGGCGCCCTCCCGGAATGCGATCGGATATTTTGCCGGAAGTTCCCGAATCAGCCGCTGCTGCTCCCGCACCCGCATATGATACTCTTCTTCCGGATAAATATTGGGGTTGTAATAATCCACGGTGATATGAAAATACTGCGACAGATACTCGAGGCAGTACGAGCTGCACGGCGCGCAGCAGCTGTGCAGCAGCAGCGTCGGCACACGGTCCTGCTCCTTTAATCCAGCGATCGTCGCCTCCAGCATTTTCTGATAATTCTTCTGCGCTCTCATGCTTCCACCTCCTCTGCAAATGCAAGGATCTGCTCCGCACGGCGCTTCCATGTATATTCCCGCTCAAAGGTCTCATAGGCAGAAGCCGCAATCTTCTCACGAAGTCTTACGTCTGTGAGTGCTCTCTCCGCCTGCTCACACAGCGAATCCGGTTTTTCCAGCGAATAAAAAAGCAGCTCCTTCCCGTCTGTAAACGTTCTTCTTAAATACGGATTTTCATCGGTTAACACCACCGCGCGATTCGCCATTCCGGCAGGAACCCGGTCGTGCATTCCCCGGTTAAAAATCGGTGAGACATTTAAAAGCACATGGGCTTTGGCAATCCGCTCAAAGGAGAGCGCAAACGGCACCGCCGGCTCGCGCCGCAGGCTGTGCTCGTCCCCGCAGGAATATTTTTCCCAGCCTTCCCCGAATACGGTAACCGGCAGTTTCTCCGCGAGCAGCGCGTCCAACGCCGCCTTGCGGAAATAATCCCGCACATAGGCGTCCACCGCATACATGCTGTTCATAAACAGCGCAAACTGTCCGGCAGGAAGTTCCAGTTCCTCCTCCTTAAGCTGCTGTGAAAATGCTTCCTCCATCGGCAGTGTGGGATCGGCAAGCCTCCGCTCAATCAGATCTTTCATCATGCTCCCAAGCGGCTCGGGAGCATTCTCTACAATCTGATAAACCGCGTCCGGTCTGTCATACGTTCCCGGAAATAAAATCCGGCACTCCGGCTCTTTTGTGCCCTCGTAGACTGCTCTTGTCGCCCCGAGCGGCAGCATGTGGACGCTCGCCACCTTTTCATAATATTTTTCTACGTACTTCTGCTGTGCCTCGTCGAGGACAATCGCATGCAGATTTTTCACACCGCTTGAAAGTCCCTGATAGTGAAACAGCGGGTGATCTAAAATATAGTCAAAAAACGGTCCCGCAAGGCGGTCCACATAGGGAGTGCCGTCGTCTAACACCATCCGCGGCAGAAGGGAATTAAAATCCAGAATCAGGCGGTACGGCTGTCCGATATAGCGCGCAAGCTTCGCATCCAGATCATCCTCCTTTGAGAGTTCGCACACCGTCACCTCATATCCCAGTTCCTCAAACGCCGCGCCGATCTGATTTGCGAAAAAGTTGCTGGACAGATAGCAGATTTCCCTGGAACTGAATACCAGAATTTTTCCCTTCTGCTTCCTTTCCTGCATCATGACACACCTCCAAGTGCAAACATGCTCCGGCAGATCCATTTTCCGGTCTCCGTCGCAAAAATCCTCTGATATGCCGTCTCTACAGCCGCTTTATCCGGCACAAACCCGCCGTCTCCGTCCGTTCTGCCGTCCTCATACAAATTCACCAGAAAATCCGCCTCCACCAGAATCTGATAGTCTCTGCCCTCTATGCCGGTGTAGGTGTGGTGATGTCCGATCAGATAGCAGACGCGCTCAATCACATTCTCCGCAAAGCCCAGCCGCATCAGCATCCCGCGTGCCACCGCAGGGCCTTCCTGCTCCTGCAGCTTTCCCTCACTGCTTCCATACTTCTCCTCCGCCGGCTTGATGCCGATATCGTGCGTGTATGCAGCTGCTTCCAGAATATAGAGTTCCTCCCGCGAAAGCTGTTCGCGCTCCCCGATCAGCTTTGCATAGCTGTGTACCTTTGTAAAATGCTGGATCCGTTTCGGGTCTCCGCTGTAATATGCGATCATTTCCAAAAAAAGTTTCTCTAACATCTTTTCTCCTTTGACAGAAAGAAGACCTTTACCAAGCATCCGCTTCATAAAGGTCTTATCATTACGCTCTTGCTTCCCGCAGTGTCAGTATCGCAAACACATAGATCAAAATACACAACAGGCAGAATACGGCTCTGCCGCAAAGTACCCCGGCAACCAGCTGTACTGCAACGACCACGGCGTGTACCCACACCGGTACCTCCTGCAGACAGGCAGCAATCGCCACCTCAATCAAAACGATCACACACACCGGCACCACCGGAATCTTCATCGCTAAAACGGCGATCAGAATCGTCGCAAGCGCCGCAACCACCTCTGCAAACAAAATCAGCATCTTCTTATTATCACGATTTGCAATCTCTCCCATACAAATGAACTCCTTTATTGTCTTTCTATTCTGTCTGCAGGTCTTCACCCGCATGCGCTCATTATAGCAAGGATCGAAAAAAAGAACAAGTCCACTGGAAAAATACCTTCACTTCCGCTATAATAACGCAGGAATATACTCTTATATTCCTTACCAGTAAATAATAAAGAAAAGAGAACAAACTTATGAATGATACAAAATGGGTCTCCATGTGGGGCAATGCCATGTCCATCGCAGAACATCATCCGGAAGGCTACGCAAAAGATCTGACGCTGCGCTATCCGGTCTATGCACCTTTTTCCGGAAGCGCACTCCGCTTCACGCTCGACAACTACTGCGGAAAGGAACCTGTCACCATCCACCGGGCAACGGTGGCGGTGTGTGATTCCGATCTCACCGGGAAAGTTCCTCTTTCCTGTCCGCTTGCTGCAGGCACCATCCGCGATATTACCTTTGACGGCAGCCATTCCGTCACACTGGCAGCGGGTGCATCCGCCGCGAGCGATGCACTCTCCTTTCCGGTGTCTGCCGGTCAGACGCTCTGCGTCAGCCTGTATTTTGACGGCTACACTGCCATGCAGTCCGCCGTGCTGATCACAGGTCCATTATCCCGCGGCTATTTTTCCTACGGCGACCAGACGCACAGCGAAGCGCTGCCCCTTGCCACCTCCAAGGCGACAAACTGGTTCTATTTTCTTAGCAACATCGATATTCTGACAAAGGAAGATTGTCATGCCATTATCTGCTACGGAGATTCCATCACCGCACAGGCATGGCCGGACTATCTGACGCTGCGCCTCATCGAAGAAGGGCACAACCATACCTCGGTGATCCGCCGTGCGGCAAGCGGTACGCGTATTCTGCGCCAGTACGACTGTATCACCTACGACTCCTACGGTCTTAAGGGAACCAACCGCTTTGCCCACGAAATCCCAACCGCCGGTGCGGATACCGTCATCATCCAGCAGGGCATCAATGACATCATCCATCCGGTCGGAACCGACGTCAATCCGTTCCGTCCCATGAGTGATCTGCCGACTGCCGCCGAACTGATCGACGGTCTGAAATGGTATATCGAGGAAGCCAGAAAACTTCATGACAGCGTCTATCTCGGAACCCTTCTGCCGATTTACGGCTGGCGCACCTACGCACCGTTCCGCGAGGAGCTGCGCGGTGCCGTCAATGACTGGATCCGCTCCAACCACGAGAGCGACGGCTGTATCGATTTCGATCAGGCACTTCGTGCCGCCGATGATCCGCGTTCTTTCGCGGAAGGATATGACAGCGGCGATCATCTGCATCCGAGCAATCCTGCATACAAAAAAATGGCAGACACAGTGCCTGCCACTTTATTGCGCTAATTATTTATTCTTTAAATGTTTGCGTACGCGTTCAATCAGCATGTCAAGCGCCACGATATTTTCTCCCCCTTCCGGGATGATAATATCCGCCCGGCGCTTGCTCGGTTCTACAAACTGCTCGTGCATCGGCTTTACCGTTGTCAGATACTGGTTAATCACGCTGTCTAACGAACGCCCGCGTTCCTTTACATCACGGATGATCCGCCGCAGAATCCGCACATCCGCATCTGTGTCCACAAATACCTTGATATCCATAAGATCACAGAGACTCGGCTCAGCAAAAATGAGAATGCCCTCCAGCACAATCACCGGTGCAGGTTTTACCAGAATGGTCTCCTCGGAACGATTATATATCGAGTAGTCATAGACTGGCATATAAATCTGCTCTCCCGCTTTCAGCTTACAGATATGTTCACACAACAGTGCTGTATCAAACGCATCCGGATGATCATAGTTTAACTTCGACCGTTCCTCATAACACATGTCGTCATGGCGTTTATAGTAGTTATCATGACGCAGAATACTCACCTCATCATCGCCAAAGCTGTCGATCAGTTTGTCGGCAAGTGTTGTCTTGCCGCTTCCGGTGCCTCCTGCAATTCCAATCAAAATTGTATTCATCCTACCGCTCCTGATTACTATTTCCCAATGATAGCAAGTGTAGCGCTCGTTCCAAGGCGGCTTGCTCCGGCATCGATCATTGCCTGTGCTTCCTCTGCCGTGTGAATTCCGCCGGATGCTTTCACACCCATATCATCACCCACGGTTTTTCTCATCAGTGCGACATCTTCCGCCTTTGCTCCTCCGGTGGAAAATCCGGTGGAAGTCTTTACGAAATCAGCTCCCGCTTCTTTTGCCAGCTCACATGCCTTCACTTTTTCCTCGTCTGTCAGAAGACAGGTCTCGATGATGACCTTTAAAACAATGTCGCTGCCGCAGACTTCCTTTAAGGTATGAATATCATTTTTTACATAGTCATACTTCTTGTCCTTCAATGCGCCGACATTGATTACCATATCGATCTCCTGCGCGCCGTCCTCGATGGCAGCCTTCGTCTCGAATGCCTTCACACCGGTGTCGGACATTCCCAGAGGGAAACCTACCACTGTGCACACCTTCACGTCAGAACCTTTTAACTTCTCTGCCACAAAACGGGTGTAATACTGGTTCACGCACACGGATGCGAAATCATTGGCAAGCGCCTCGTCACAGATCTTTGCCACCTGTGCCTCCGTCGCCTCTGCCTTTAAAATAGTATGGTCAAAATATTTGCTTGAAATCATGATCTTAGAATCCTTTCTGTTTGTTATCATATGCTCCCGGACGCTTCCGGAAATTCCGGTCTCTTACGCCGTCTTCCTATCTGGCACCCTTATCGTACGGAATACCCTCCGCTTTCGGTGCCTGGGAATTTTTGGATGTAAACGCAAGAATAATCATGGATGCGATAAACGGCATCATGCTGTAGATATTCTTGGACAATCCGAGGTTTGCAAGCACGGTGGAATCCGCGATGTTCGCCAGGGAACGGAATACCGCAAAGAACACGGCTGCGCCCGCAATGTTGAACGGCTTCCACTGTCCGAAAATCATAACTGCCAGGGCGAGGAAACCGGCTCCCGCTACGCCGACCTCAAAGTTCCAGGTGGTAACGGATGGAACGATGTAGGCGAAGCCTCCGATTCCGCCGAGTGCACCCGAGATCATGACACCGGTATATCTCCACTGATACACATTGATACCGACCGAATCGGCTGCCTGCGGATGTTCACCGCACGCGCGCAGACGTAAGCCCCATTTGGTCTTGAACAAAAATACATAGCTTACAATCAGAATGATAATTCCGATAATCAGGAAAATGTTGATCGTGAGCGGTCCGATTTTATAGATAAATGCCTTGTTGCTGTAGGAAAGCTTTGCGGAAGCCGCACCGTTTCCCGCTGCCGAGGAGTTGTTGAACGCTTTTACCGCTACGATCGCCACCGCTGTGGCAAGCATATTTAAAGCCGTTCCGCCGATTGTCTGATCCGCCTTTAACGTGATGGCGGAAAATCCGAGCAGAAGGGAATAGAGAATTCCCGCTACCGCACTTGCCAGGATGGACACCGCCACCAGCACGCCGGACGGAAGGGAATCCCCGCAGAGTGCCAGGACGAAAACGCCCGCCAGACCGCCGATTGCCATGATACCTTCAAGTGCAATGTTGATTACACCGCTTCGCTCCGAGAACATACCGCCAAGCGCCACCAGCATCAATACTACCGCATAGAGTAATGTAAACTTAATCAGTAAGAACATTATTTCACATCCTCCTTCTTCGCTTTTTTCCTGCTGAGCTTCGATACGACCACGCTCTTAAAGAGCATAACAAACGCACACAGGTAAATGATGACTGCCACGATCAGATCCGCAATCTCCGGCTGATAATACTTGGTTGGAAGATACGCGCCTCCCACAGAGATATGTGCGACAAAGATTGCTGCAAATACCACGCCGATCGGATTGCTCAGCGCCAAAAGTGCTACCGGGATACCGTTGAAACCGATCGCCGGAAGCGCTGTGGACACCTGCGGATTCCACTCGGATGCACCGGACAGATAGTAAAGTCCCGCACCGATACCTGCAAGTGCGCCGGAGATTGTCATGGAAAGCACAATGTTGCGTTTTTCATTGATGCCCGCATATTTTGCGGCGTCTTTGTTAAAGCCACAGGCTTTTAACTCATAACCGAATGTGGTCTTGTTGAGTACCACATACATGATAATTGCGATCGCCATCGCGATAAAAATGGCAATCGTGGTCGAGCTTGTCTTAAAAACAGCGCTCATGCCGCAATCTGGAATCAATGACTGCGGTGCTGCGGAACTCAGCTTGTAAGTACGCGTCGTCTTCTGGTCGTACATTCCGGATACCGTGCTGTACATCAGCTCGTTCACCAGATATAAACCGATCCAGTTAAACATGATGGAGGTGATAACCTCATTGACATTAAAGTACGCCTTGAAAATTCCCGGAACAGCACCCCAGATGGCTCCGCAGACCATTGCTGCCAGAAGACATACATACCACGGCATCTGCAGAATCAGTGCAAAATACAATGCACCGAACACGCCCAAGGTATACTGGCCTGCCGCACCGATGTTGAACAGTCCCGTCTTAAAAGCAAACGCAACGGAAAGACCCGTCATGATCAGCGGTGTCGCCTGCGCAATCTCACTTCCGATTCCCTTTGGTTTGAGGTAAAAGCCACCCTTGATAATTCTTGAAAAACCATCCAATGCATTCTCTGCATTGATACAATAAAGTATGATAAGTCCCACGAGAAGTCCGATCACAATGCAAAGAAGCGATGCAAAGATGGACAATAGGACATCCTTTGTCTTTTCACTCATTGTCATATTTCCTTTCTGTTAATCTGTAAGGCCTCGCCTTTATGCTTTCTTTGCAACCTCATCCCGCTTTGCACCTGCCATGTAAAGTCCAAGTTCCTCCACAGTCACTTTCTTCGGATCCAGTTCTCCTACGATCTCACCCTCGTACATCACCAGGATACGGTCGGATACGTCCATAACTTCATCCAGCTCCAACGAGACTAACAGCACGGCTTTTCCTTTGTCGCGCTGTGCCACAAGCTGCTTATGGATATACTCGATCGCGCCTACGTCAAGACCTCTGGTCGGCTGCACTGCCACAAGAAGCTCCGGGTCTTTGTCAATCTCTCTTGCAATAATCGCCTTCTGCTGGTTACCGCCGGACATACTCCGCACAATGGTCACAGGTCCCTGACCGCTTCGCACATCATACTGCTCGATCAGCTTCTGCGCATATCTGCGCACCTCGCCCGACTTGATAAAGCCCGCGCGTTCAAACTGCGGCTGCCAGTAGCGCTGCAGCACGAGATTCTGCTCCAGCGTGTAGTCCAGTACCAGTCCGTGCTTATGCCGGTCTTCCGGAATATGGCTCATACCATGCTTGGAACGCTCCCGGATCGTGGTGTTTGTGATATCCTGTCCCAGAAATTTCACGCTGCCCCCTCCGATCTTCTCCAGTCCGGTCAGCCCCTGCACCAACTCTGTCTGTCCGTTGCCGTCGATACCCGCAATACATACGATCTCACCACGGCGCACCTGAAACGAGACATCCCGCACGGCATTGTTCTCATGCGATCTGCTTGCCACCGTCAGATGCGATACCTCAAGCACCGTATCCCCCGGCTTTTTCTCGTCCTTGTCAACGGTAAAGCTTACATTTCTGCCCACCATCATCTTAGAGAGTTCTTCCTTCGTCGTATCCGCGATGTCAACCGTTCCAATGTACTTTCCTTTTCTTAAGATCGTACAGCGGTCCGCCACCTCCATGATCTCATTCAGCTTATGCGTGATGAAGAGAATGGATTTGCCCTCGTGCGCGAGATTCTTCATGATCTTCATCAGTTCCTCGATCTCCTGCGGCGTCAGCACTGCCGTCGGCTCATCAAAGATCAGCACCTCGTTATCGCGGTAGAGCATCTTAAGAATCTCAACACGCTGCTGCATGCCTACGGTGATATCCGAAATCAGCGCATCCGGCTCCACCTTAAGCCCGTACCTCTCACTCAGCTCCAGTACCTTTTTTCTGGCACCATCTTTTTCAAGGAACAATCCTTTCGATGGCTCAACACCAAGGATAATATTATCCAGCACAGAAAAACACTCCACCAGCTTGAAATGCTGATGAACCATTCCGATGTTCAGATCATTCGCGTCGTTCGGCGTATTGATCTGTACAACCTGCCCGTTCTTTTTGATCGTACCGGACGTCGGCTGGTACAGACCAAACAGAATACTCATGAGGGTAGACTTTCCTGCACCGTTCTCTCCAAGCAGTGCATGAATCTCTCCCTTTCTCAACTGCAGGGTAATATTATCGTTGGCTTTGATTCCTGGAAATTCTTTCGTGATGTTCAACATCTCAATAACATATTCGTTTTCCATATACATGTATCCTCTTCGTTCTTTTTTTTCATGCGCCGCATGAGTCATTCCTGCATAGCTTATAGTATCACATCTGTTCTGCGCTGCTTTCTGCGCATCTGAAGTTCCGCAGGAACTTCTGAATATGAACTGCTAAAGTTTATTATAACATCTTCCGGATATAAAAAAAAGAGGAAGAGAAACTATTTCTCTTCCCCTTTTAAGAGTCCGCTTACTCTACATAGTCAACGGTTACGTGAGAACCTACCTCCGGCTGATTCTCTGTATCGTTAGAAACAGTGATGCTGCCGTCCTTGAGTCCGTCTAATACTGTATTGTACTCATCTACCGTAAATGTTGTAAAGCCCCAGGAATCTGTATCCGTCGGAAGACCAAGATAATCGCCCTGTGCCAGACCGAGCTGCTCAGACTTGCCACCGATGGAAGCCCAGTTGCCGCCAAAGTATGCATCCAGTGCAGAGTTTACTGCAGAGCCTAAGCCCTTCATAGCAGAGGTAATGCACAGATCACCGATCTTCGGACGCTGGTCAACATCGACACCGATTACCTTGCCGTCGTACTGCTCTGCAGCCTCAACAGCAGATGTGTAGATACCGCCGCCGCATGCGAATACAACCTGTGTGCCATCCTGATACCAGCCCTCCATACGAGCTGTGATCGCATCACTTCCGTAGAACTGGCCGCCATAGTAGTATTTCACATCTACATCAACGCCCATCTCTTCTGCTGCATCGTTGATACCCTGAATATAACCGTAACCATAACGGATAACTGCCGGAACTGCGATTCCACCGAGGAATCCAAGGCTTGTGTAACCATCCTTAACTGCCGCATAACCTGCAAGGTAACCTGCCTGCTCCTCCTGGAAAGAACAGATATATACGTTGTCGCTGATTCCGACTGCGTTGCCGGAAAGATCTACGATATCAGCCTCTGTCACATCAACTGCGATAAAGGAAACATCCGGATAAAGATCCTGCTCCTCAGCGATTGCCGGTCCAAACAGATAACCCGGCATAACGATTACGGTTGCACCGTCTGCAACTGCAAGGTCGATTGCGTTGATTCTCTCCTCGTCTGTGTCCTCAGCCGGCTTATAGTACTGATACTCAATACCGTTCTTATCACCGTAAGCCACACAGGTCTCCCATGTGATCTGGTTGAAAGACTCGTCTGTGATGTCACCGGAATCGGTAATCATTGCGATCTTTCCATCAGCGGATACTGCAGGAGCAGCTGCCTCTGTGCTCTCCTCTGCTGCAGTCTCTGTCGCTGCCGGTGCTGCTGTCTGATTGTTGTCTGCAGTTGTATTCTCCTCGCTGGAAGAACCACAGCCTGCGAACATGGTGGTTGCCATTGCTGCAGTGAGCAGTAAGCTAATCACTTTTTTCTTCATAATATTTTCCTCCTTTTGCACTCAGTCATAACCCGCTCTAATAAACATTGATAAGCATGTGTTATAACTAGCATATAAATAAAAATCTCCCAGCACAATTACTGAGAGTTTTTATTTAAAGCCGATAGTCGGACTCGAACCGACGACCTACGCATTACGAATGCGTTGCTCTACCAACTGAGCCATATCGGCAGGTCATGTTTAACATCACATTGAGTTATTATAACGGAATTTCAAAAAATTGCAACTACTTTTTTTCAATTATTAAAAATAAAATCTTTCTTATGCTATGAAAATACTGCAAAATCAGCATATCATCGATCTCTCGCAGACATGCGGGAGCATTCTGCATATATTAAGAAGGGACTCCCCCGAATGAGCAAAAAACTGATCAATCTTATGCACATTGCCAAATCCTACGGTGACAATGTCATTCTGGACGATTTGAACCTCTACATCCGTGAGAATGAATTCATCACACTGCTCGGTCCGTCCGGCTGCGGCAAGACAACAACCCTGCGCATTATCGGCGGATTTGAGACCCCTGACAAAGGCCAGGTTCTGTTTGACGGAAAGGATATTACCGCCCTCCCGCCCAATGAGCGCGATCTCAATACTGTATTCCAGAAATACGCCCTTTTTCCGCATATGTCCATCGCGGAAAATATCGCTTTCGGACTTAAGATCAAAAAAAAGCAAGGCATACATCGACGACAAAATCAAATACGCCTTAAAGCTCGTAAACCTGGACGGATTCGAGCACCGCTCCATCGATTCTTTGAGCGGCGGCCAGCAGCAGAGAATTGCCATCGCCCGCGCCATCGTCAATGAGCCAAAGGTTCTTCTCCTCGACGAGCCGCTCGGCGCACTGGACTTAAAGCTCTGCCAGGAAATGCAGTATGAGCTGATCCGCCTGAAAAACGAGCTCGGCATCACCTTTGTCTTCGTTACGCACGACCAGGAGGAAGCCCTCACCATGTCCGACACCATCGTCGTCATGAACCAGGGCTACATCCAGCAGATCGGCACACCGGAAATGATCTACAACGAGCCGGTCAACGCGTTCGTAGCCGATTTTATCAGGGACAGCAATATCATCGACGGTATCATGATGAAAGACCGGGTCGTTGAGATTCTCGGCACCAGGATTCCCTGTGTGGATGAAGGATTCGGCACCAACACGCCGGTCGACGTCGTCATCCGTCCGGAGGATGTGGAGATCGTCACACCCGGGGAAGGCTTTATGGACGGCGATATCACTTCCGTCATCTTCAAGGGCGTCCACTACGAGATCGAGATCATGGCGGGCGGCTTTGAGTGGCTGGTGGACACCACGCAGTTTTACACCGTCGGAACCCATGTCGGGATCCGCGTGATTCCATTCAACATCCAGATTATGAACAAACCGGAATCCGAGGACGAGGAGGCAGCAGAAATCGATGTCTAACTTCAAAAAACAGCTTCTGGCAGGACCTTATCTGATCTGGATGATCGGATTTATTCTTCTGCCGCTTGTATTTATTCTCTATTATGCCATCACTGCGGCGGACGGCAGCTTTACCTTTTCCAATATCGCCGCCATCGCCGATCCGGTGCATGTCAAGTCGATTCTTCTCTCTTTAAAGCTCGGCTTTCTGTGCACGCTGGTCTGCCTTGTTTTGTCCTATCCGCTCTGCATGATTTTAAGCACATTCCGCTTCCGTCACCAGAGCTTTGTCGTCTTTTTGTTCATCCTCCCGATGTGGATGAATTTTATGCTGCGCATTCTCGCGTGGAGACTTCTACTCTCCAACAACGGTATTGTCAATGCCATTTTAGAAGCCGTCGGCACCGGCCATGTGAAGATGCTCAACACTCCGACCGCCGTTGCGTTCGGCATGGTGTACGATTTTCTTCCTTTTATGATCCTGCCGATCTACAACTCCATGGTGCGGATCAACAAGGACGTCATCGAAGCCGCCAGGGATCTCGGCGCGAACAATCTGACCGTTCTCGTAAAAATCATTTTTCCGCTCACCCTCTCCGGCGTGTTAAGCGGAATCGTCATGGTCTTTGTGCCGGCACTGACCTCGTTCATCATCTCCGACCTGCTCGGTGGGGGCAAGGTGCTCTTAATCGGAAACGTCATTGAGCAGGAATTTATGCAGGGCACCAACTGGCATCTGGGTTCCGGACTGTCCGTTGTGCTGATGCTGTTGTCATTGCAAGTATGGCACTTATGAATGTGCTGGATAAAGACGAAGGAGGTACCGCGGTATGGTAAAGAAATGGGGACAGCGCATCTATCTTGCCGTCATCTTTTTATTTTTGTATCTGCCGATCCTCGTACTCATCGTGCTCTCTTTTAACAATTCAAAATCACGTGTCGTATGGGGCGGTTTGTCTCGACCGTCATCGGAACGCTTGCCGCGATCGGCATCAGTGCCATGAAAAAAAGGAACCGCACCATCATGCTCGGTGCCACTCCGATGTACGCGTTCTACAAGGTGACCTGGTCGGAGATCAAATCCGGTGTATTTTCCGGATTCCTGATGGCGGTTACCATGTCGCTCGACGATTTTTCCATCACCTTTTTTACCAAAGGTGCCGGCGTCAACACCCTGTCGACGATGCTCTACACGGAGCTGCGCAAGGGGGTGCGCCCGGAATTGTACGCCCTGTCAACCATTTTGTTTTTGTTTGCATTTCTTCTGCTTCTTGTCATGAACCGCCGTTCGGACAGAATCGCCGGGAATCATGCCGGTATCCATTAAAGGAGGTGCCACTTACTTATGAAACGATTCCATTATGCACTGATTACCGCCGCGTTTGCCGCCCTGCTTCTCTCGGCGTGCGGCAACGCGGATACCGATACCGCCGGCAGCTCCGGCGACAATTCCCTCGTCGTGTTAAACTACGGCAAATATCTGGATTCCTCCGCCATCAAAATGTTTGAGCAGGAAACCGGCATCAAGATCAAGCTCGAGGAATACGAGACTCCCGAGGAAATGTACACGAAGTTTTCTGCCGGTTCCATCAGTTACGATGTCGTGCGCACCTCGGATTATATGGTGGAGCGGCTGATCCACGAGGGAAAAGTGGCGCCGATTGATTTTTCCTCCTTCTCCTACTATAAGAATCTTGATCCCGCTATTCTTGCTGCCGCCGAGGTCTTCGACCCGCAGAACCAGTATTCCATGCCGTACTTTTACGGCACGCTGGGAATCCTGTACAACACGACCATGGTGAGCGAGGAGGAGACCGAGAGCTGGAACATCCTGTGGGACGACCGCTACCGCGATACCATTATCATGCAGAACTCCGTCCGGGATTCCTTTGTCCCGGCGCTCCGTCTTCTGGGCCGCGACATCAACACGGAGGACGAGACCGATCTGCGTGACGCGCTCTCGCTTCTGGTGGAGCAGAAACCCCTCGTCTACGCTTATTATGTGGATGAGACCGCAGATGAGATGATCGCGGGGAATGCGGCGTTAGCGCTCGTCTACTCCGGCGAGGCAGCCACCGCCATGGAGTCCAACGCCGATCTCTCCTACACGGTTCCGAAGGAGGGATCCAACCTCTGGATCGATTCCTGGTTCATTCCGGCTGACAGCACACACAAGGAAAACGCCGAAAAGTTTCTGGATTTTCTGTGCCGCGAGGACGTCGCCATGCTCAATTTTGACTACGTCTGCTACGCCACGCCAAATCAGACCGTCGTCGATGCGCTTGACGAGGACACCCGCAATGATACCACGATCTTTCCGCCTGACGATGTCTTTGCGAACTGCACGGTCTACAAACAGCTCGGCAGCGATACCACAGAGCTTTACAGCTATCTCTGGAAAACATTAAAGTCCGAATAGCATCCGACATTTTTAGTAATATTGTCCAATTGCTTTTTGACTTTCTATATGATAAATTAAATCCACATAAATGCAGCTACGCATTCATGTGGATTTTTCTTCCCCATCTGTACGATTTTACTTCCCCTCCATTCATTCGGAGGACTTTTATGAATTATCACGATTTTAAGCAGCAGATCATCTCTACTCTCTCGGACCGCCTCGGCTCCGATGTCCGCATCACTGTTTCAGACATTCTCAAAAACAACGATACCCATCTTGACGGACTCACCATTCTCGCGCCCGGTCAGAACCTGGCGCCCACCATTTATCTGGATTACTACTATGGACAGTATGAGCGCGGCAGATCGTTTTCCGACATCACAGACGACATTCTGACCGCCTATCGGGAGAACCGTCCCAAATCCCCTGTTGACATCTCTTTTTTCACCGACTATGACAAGGTAAAATCCCGCGTCACAATGAAGCTGATCAACTATGAGCGCAACCGCGAACTGTTAAAGCGGGTTCCCTACTATCGCTTTTTGGATCTCGCCATCGTCTTCTTATGCCTGGTGGAATCTGATTCTTCCGGCACAGCAACGGTCCTGATCCACAATGAACATCTCACTTACTGGGGGATTACCAGAGACGACCTCTACGCCCTCGCCATGGCAAACACACCGCAGCTGCTCCGCTATGATCTGCGCAGCATGACCGAAGTTCTGCGCGAGCTGTTTGCGGATGAATTTGCGGATCCAACGGGAAGCGATCTCATTGAGCCTTTTCCGATCTACGTTCTGTCCAACCAGCACAGGCTCAACGGCTCCTCCTGTATTCTCTATCAGCATCTGCTGCACGATTTTGCCCGGCGCATCGGCAGTGATTTTTATATTCTGCCGAGCAGCGTCCACGAAGTTCTTCTGATTCCCGCAGACAACCAGATCAGTATGTCCACGCTCTCCTCCATGGTCCGGGACGTCAATTCGTCCCAGCTGGCCAGAGAAGAGATTTTGTCGGATCACGTCTACTACTACTCCCTCGAGACGGACCAGATCACTATGTGATCCTATGGTCTGCCCACGATATCCTCATACAGCCGCGCATACGTCTCCGCTGACTTTTTCCAGGAGAAATCCTCCCGCATCGCACGCTCCGCAATGCCGTTCCAGCATTTTCTCTGCGTGTAATACACGCGCATCGCATAGCGGAGGACACCCAGCATTTCATGCGCATTATAATTGGCAAAGGAGAATCCTGTGCCCGTCTGCTCGTATTCATTGTACGGCATCACCGTATCTTTCAGCCCGCCCGTCTCGCGCACGATCGGCACGGTTCCGTAGCGAAGACTCATCAGCTGCGACAGACCACACGGCTCAAACAGCGACGGCATTAAAAACGCATCGCAGGAGCCGTAGATGCGGTGTGCAAGCTCCTCCGAGTAGCCGATCGTCACGTGAATCTTCTGCGGATATTTTTCCGCAAAATAGCGTAGCATCTCCTCGTAGCGCGCCTCACCAGTACCCGCCACCACAAGCTGCAGACGCTCGGTGCTCATCAGTTCATCCATCACATAGGCAATCAGGTCAAATCCCTTCTGATCCGTCATCCGGGACACCATTCCAAGTAAAAATACGTCCTTATCCACCGGGAGTCCCAAAAGCTTCTGAAGCTTTAGCTTATTGAGTCCCTTCCCCTCCGTGTGATTGGTCTCGTTGTAATGGTTCGCCAGATAGGCATCTGTCTGCGGATCATATTCCCTGATATCAATGCCGTTTAAGATTCCATACAGGCTGCCTTCCCGGGCGCGCATCAGACCGTCCAATCCCTCTCCGCCCTCCGGCGTCATGATCTCTCTCGCATATGTGGGGCTCACCGTCGTGACCGCATCGGCATACACCACACCGCCCTTCAGGTAGTTGGCCTCCCCGTAGGACTCCAGCTTATCCGAAGTAAAGATCTGCTCTGGCAGACCGGTAATATCTATAACCGCCGGCAGTGAGAACCTTCCCTGAAACTTCAGATTGTGAACGGAAAAGACCGTGCGGATATTGGAATAACATCTCTGATCCCCGTAAAATGTCCGCAAGAATACCGGTACCAGTCCCGTCTGCCAGTCATGGCAGTGAATGACATCCGGCCAGAAATCCAGATACGGCAGCGCCTCTAACACCGCTTTCGAGAAGAATGCGAACTTCTCCACGTCCTCATAGATATTGTGATACGGCTTATCTCCCGCAAAGTAGAATTCATTGTCCACAAAATAGTATGTAATGCCGTTCTGTACCGTTTCAAAGATACCGACGTACTGTCTCCGCCAGCTGAGATTCACATAGAAATGGCAGACAAACCGCAGCTGTGCCTTCCACTTTTCATCCATGCATAAATACTTTGGCATGATAATGCGCACATCAAAATGCTTCTTATCGAAATACCCCGGCAGCGATCCGGTCACATCCGCCAGACCACCCGTTTTCATAAACGGCACTGCTTCCGAAGCTGCAAATAAAATCTTCATCATGTAATCACCCCCAGGCTTTTTGATCCCTCTATTTATTATAGCGCTTATTGTTTCTTCTGAAAAGTGCGAATCTTACCATGCGCCGCAGCCGCGCGGCAGGTACCATAATGACTCTGCGCGCCGGTCTGAGCCATAGCCACACCACACTTAACATCCGGTATCCCGGATTCCCCACATCCATATAGCGTCCGTCTCTTACCATACCGGTCATTTTCCCCTTGACCTGCTCCCGCCGCACGGGTCCCTCGATGGCTGTCTGGTGATCCCCCAGCAAATACAGTCCGTCCTGTCCGATCTTATAAATCCGGTGCAGTACCAGCATTCCGTTTTCCCTGCGGTAGAGCACAACGTCCCCGCGCCGCAGCGCGCTCCCATCCTCTATGCCGGCAAGTACCACCTCGTCCCTCCGCGGATCTATAAACGGATACATGCTGTACCCCTGTGGATGAATCTGTATGCATGCTCCCGCCTTAAGGAGCGGCTCAATCTCATAGATCTGCTCCATTCTTCCCCTCCCGTTTCTCTTCATTCATTGTAGCATTTTTTACCTCTGAATGCTATAATAAGCATACTTATGAACCGCTAATAAAGGAGTGACACCGGTATGAAACTCAACGATCGATACATCAAGGCAACGCTCGCAGGTATTCCCTATCTGCTTCCTTACGGACAGCTCATCGCAGATCCCGCTCCTGCCACCCGGCTCAACGATTCCGGGTCACTTCTGTGGGACGGCATCTTAGAGGGCGATAGCCGCGAGGAACTGCTCGCCCTTCTCGCAGACCGTTACCATGCCACAGAGCGCGAGCGCGCGGCACTTGCGGAAGATGTCGACCAGTATCTTCATTCCCTGTGCCGTATGGGAATTCTTCTTGCGGATACACCCGAAATCCGGGGCGATGATACGCCTCCTCTTTTCTACCGCATCGGTCCTCTGGTCTTTTCCTACCGTGGTCCCTCTCTCCTATACGACCGCTTCTTCTCCGCTTTTTCCTGCGAAGAGGAAGACTTCGACCAGGAGGTTCTTATTCTGACCGGGAAACCGGCTTCCATTCCTTACGGCGCCGTGCTTATTCACACGGAGGAACTTACCATCTGCGACAGCGGAAGTTCGTATTGTTTCTTTTTTGCAGCGCCGTGGGGCATCCGCGAAATGCATGTAAAAAAAGACGGCTCACGCGCCGTCCTTTACCGCATGCCGGATCCGGATGATATGCACATCGAAGACCTGTTTCACGCGCTTCGCTTCGCTTTTCTCATCCTGACCCAGCAGAAGGAGCTTTATGTGCTGCACTCCGCCTCTTTTTTGTACCGCGGGCGCGCCTTTCTCGTTTCCGGCAGTTCCGGAACCGGGAAGTCCACACACTCTGCCCTGTGGCATGATCTGTACCAGACGCCCCTCTTAAACGGCGACTTAAACCTGCTCGGAATCAGAGACAGCATACCCTACGCCTATGGACTTCCATGGTGCGGCACATCGGGCATCTGCACCCCGAAAGACTATCCGCTCGGCGGCATCATCTTCTTAAAGCAGGCTGCCATAGATCAGGTGCAGTCCCTGCAGCCGGACGAAAAAGTGCTCCACATCCTGCAGCGGATGATCTCCCCCGCGTGGACAAAGGAGCTTCTCCTTCGCAATCTGCATTTTTCCGAAGCCCTCGCTCCGCTCATCTTTTCCTGCCGGCTGTACTGCACGAAAGAGCCTTCCGCTGCCAGGACCTTAAAAGCCGCCATCGATGCTCTTTAGAATTCCCGCATCATCTGACGGATCTCTTCCTCCTGCATCTGCACACACTTCTGCTCCCGGATGCGGTACACCTTCTGACAGATGGACAATACCGTCGGGCGGTGTGTTGTGACGATACAGGTACGTGGCTCCGTGGTACTCATGATATTCCGCAGCACTCTGCGCTCCGTTGCGACGTCTAACGCCGAGGTTGCCTCATCCAGCAGAAGAATCGGTGATCGGCGAAGCAGTGCTCTGGCAATCGACAGACGCTGCGCCTGTCCCTCCGAGAATCCGCCTCCACGCTCTCCAACCATAGAATAGATCCCATCGGGAAGTTTTTCCACAAACTCCCAGGCACATGCCGCCTTTAACACTTCACAGATTTCCTCATCCGAGGCTTCCGGTCTTACATTTCTCATATTTTCCGCGATTGTTCCCGAAAACATGGTATTCCCCTGCGGCACATAGGAAAACAGCCGTCTTGCAGAGGGATCTACGGCGATCTTCTCCCCGTCCGTCTCCCCGATCAGGATCCGCTCTCCCTCCTGCGGATGCAAAAGCCCCAGCATCAGGCGGAGCATTGTCGTCTTCCCCTCCCCGGAAGGTCCCACGAGAGCGACAATCTCCTTGGGACGCGCCAAAAAGTCTGCACCGCAAAACACCTGCTTTCCATTATGATAGGCGTAACTCACCCCGGAAAAGACGATTCCGATGCCATCCGACCGATTCTGTCCGGCGAACTGCTCCACCTGATCGGCATCCGAAAAATCTTCCTTTGGCATATCGAGAATGTCCATCAGTCTTCCCGCCGATGTGGTTAAAGACACTGCCGTTGGCACCAGAGACACCAGCTGGTTTAAGGTTCCCGTGAGAGAGCCCGACAGCGATAAAAACATGGTCATGGTACCGTAGGAGATCGCACCGCTCCACACACGGTAGATTCCAAACCCGTAGCAGCTGTAGGACACCGCAAGTCCCACGATCGACAGCAGAATTGAGGTCGCCATGGACATTTTCTGAAACTCCAGCTTCATGGTGAGATACTCCCGCTGCAGACCGCGCAGGCGCTCCGCGTACAGCCGGATCAGATCAAATGCCTTGATCGTCTGGATATTGGAAAACGCCTCCTGATGAAAGCCCGACATCTTTGCGCTCATCGCCGCACTCCGCTCATTATTCCCCTTCATGCGGCGAAGCAGCGTCTTCGACATCAGCATGCTGACCGGCATTCCGATCAGCGCTAATAACGCGAACATCGGATCATGGTAGAACACGACCGCAAAGGTGCTGACAAAACGCACCGTATAGATCACGAGATTCGGAATCCAGTTTAGGACACCGCTTGAAATATTGGAGGCATCCGAACTCCAGCGCGTTAAAAGATCTCCCGTGTGGTAGTTCTGGATTGACTCCAGATCCGTCAACAGCATTTTTTCAAAAATATCCGCCTTGATGGCATTGTCCACGCTGATGCTGATTTTGTTCGCAAAGTAATTGGAGATCTGGGAAATCAGGACATTTCCAACCGAGAACCCGATATAGAGGCAGAAGGTGCGCGCCAAAAGCCCCGCCTGCTGTCCTGTGATAATATCCACCATATCGCGGGAAATGAGACTTGAAATGAGCGATACCAGCGTTCCCGCAAGTCCCAGAAGCGTATAAAATATCATCTGCTTCCAATAAAGTCTCGCATATTCGTAGATCCATAGCGTCTGTCTCCACATATCACGGAGCATTCCCTCTTTGATCCGCTCTCTGTAATGTCTGAACTTCTCAAGCATTGTAATTTTCCTATTCTTTCATAAAAATGAATTCTGTCTGCAGGATTCTCCGCCTGCGGTGGGTCGCTCTTGCGACATCTTTCGTCTCCGCCGCAGTGCGATCCCTGGAGAGTTTTTTATGTAATAGGAAAGAAGTTTCCTATTACATAAAAAAGAGCTTCACAGGAGGAACCGATTCCTCCCGCGAAGCTTTTGACTTCTCACATCCGCCCGGTCGTCTGCCGGCTTCTTAATCTGTAATGTTCACGCTTGTCACCGCAAGCCCCGCATCTGCCTGCACGACCAGATCCCCGAGTCCGATATTGTCGGTCGGATTCTGATGATAGTTATAATTGATCACAAGTGTATTCGTTCCGCTACCGGATACCAGTGATCCGCCGGAACTGGTGTAGGTTACCGGAAGACTGAACGAAATGGTCAGTGTCTGCGCCTCTTTCGTATGATCGGCACTGTGCTGACCGTTCACCTGGATACGGTACTCCCCGCTTCCGGACTGCGGTGTCTGATGAATGTACGCGCTCGCCGTATAGCATCCGCTTGCAAGATAGACCCCTTCCGCAAGCTCTTCTGTTCTAAGAATCACAGGACTCTCATAATTCGTCATAGCATTTCCCCCGTTTTAAAGATTGTTACATGTTCCAGTCTGTGACCGCATCATCCGGGCCATAGCCCTTCTTCTCCCATGACGGCTTACGGTTACCATTATCCACATCGTAACTTCCCGCATACCCGGAATCCACATAATGGCTCAACAGACCGCAGCCGGAAGCAGTATTCGCCGGGCATCCAAGACATCCGAACTGCTGCTTGTATCCGCGTGTGGTGCCATTCCAGTCGGAATAATCCGGCGCCTGCCACACACCGTTCATGTAGACACTGTCACACTTGATGCCTCCGCTCGCAAGATAAACCCCCTCTGCAAGCTCCTCCGTCCGTATCATCACCGGACGCTCATAATTCTTCATAAAACCAGCCACCTTCTAACACTTTTTTGCGGCACTTCTGCCGCTGACTCATACACATATTTTAAGTATAAAATTCTGTGTTTGCGCTGTCAAGCATGAATTTTCTGCCAGAACGGCATGCCGGCATTTTCTCTACCAGACCATGGTATCCGGGGTCAGTCCCTGCTGTTCCCAGACAGGCTGATAGACATTTCCGGCGACTTTTGCATCACCCTTTTGCAGCTTGCAGCCGTCACCGTCATCCGCCGCACAGCCCTCGCAGCCTTTTCTGTCATAGGCACGCATCTGCACATTGCTGTTGCTGTAATCCGGCTTTTTCCAGGCTCCCTTCATGTACCGGCTGTCACATCCATCTGCCGTCGGATCTTCCCCGGTCTGTCCGCCGCTTGCCAGATAGACGCCCTCCGAACATTCCGTCATCAAAATCACTTCCGGTTTTTCATAGTTCTGCATAAGAAACCACCTTCCACAATCCCACCATATACAGGATTCTTTTTCTTTTCATTATAGTGGTTTCTGCGGCGTGATTCCTCATACAAACTTGTGATTTCTTGTACGATTTTGCACTTGTAAGCCTTTGTACTTGCATCGTTGTGCACCTATCGCACTGCCACCTCACCGAGGCAGTATCCGTTTTCTGTGGCATCCGCTTCGTTTGCAAGTAAAATCTGTTCCCCGCTGTCTGCATCGCTAAGATTGATATATACCCGGTAAGTCCCGCTCTCCCAGCCGCGGATCGGAATGGTTCCGGTGAGCGCCAGTTCCCTGTCGTCCTCATTTCCGCCGGAAAGCTTAAGTAGCTCCTCTTCCCATTCATCCGTATAGCAGACTGCCCCCGCCTCATCTGTAACGCTCACACAGACTTTTGTCTGCCGGTAAAACGGTGCAAACCCGCTGTTTTTTAAAGCAGCATTTACCTCCACCGTATCCGCCCAGAACGAATGGCTCAAAGCGGCACCGGCAATCCACAGGCGGTACCCCAGATGCCGTTCCACATAAGACCAGCCGTCCATTCCGTCGTAGCAGTCATCTGTATTCACGACCGTCCCTGCCCACTTATCCAGGACATTCCTGTCATAGTCCTCGTTTAAGTAACTCACATGCATGGTTTTTAAATCCGCGATCGCATTTTCAAGATCATTGTACGGGTTATCGACAATCACTTCCCCGCCGGACGGCACACTGCTGCACAATACATCCTGAAATGCCAGTTCTTCCTCCCGCGTCCACGCCGAAAAATCCCCGGCGTCCTGTCTGGTGTTATCGCTGTAAGTTCCGTAATCGCTCACGCTTCCCAGCATGCCGTCATTAAAAAGTCCAAGCCTTTTGGCCAGCGGGTTCTCTGTCCAGCCGTCCGGTGCCGCCTCCCCCGTGATTTTTCTCCACTGCGCCGGCGTCCGCACGGAGAGAAACGTGGACGCATCGCTCACATCGGCAAGGCGTGCCGCCAGTTCTCTCATGGAATCCGGGTCCGTGTATTTTGTTCCGTTCATCTCCCCCCAGTTGCCGATAAAGAGTCCCTGAAGCGTATAGATACAGCTGTGATACTCCCGGAGCACATCTCCCACCTGCTCCATATGCTGCAATATAATGTCAAGATTCTCCGGTTCATACTGCTCGTTCTCCCCGTTCCAGTCATAGAGGAAACGGACGATCCATTTCTTGTCGCTGTCCGCCATGGCTGCAAACAACTGCCGGACATTTGACATCCCCTCCTCCGATATGGCACCCGTCCGGTATTCCCGCAGATTGATCTGCATCATTCCAAGCCGCGTTCCGTCATCTTCCTTTGTCCTGTCTCTTAAATCTGTGGCATAGTCGACCGGTTCATCCGTAATGCGGTAGCCGTAAATGTAATAAAATCCGCGGTCCGAATTGGAAAGCCTCCTGGATGACTCTGCAAACGCCGCCGGCGTACATGTCACCTTCCAGTGAAATAGGCTGCCCATTTGAGCTGCTGCTGCAAGGCACAAAACAACTGCCACGCCAAGCGCCAAAAACTTTTTTCCACGTCCACTCATGATTCCTCCAGCTGATATAACCGATAGGTGTTCTGCCGTATGATATAGCAGCAGAAATTCTCATCTTCATAATATACCTTCATCTCCTGCGGATAGGATGCTTCAAACTTCCTGCACCATTCGTACGCTTTGGATTCCAGTATCGTGCGGCTGTCCAGATTGGAATAGGTCTGCGAGAGTTTTGAGAACGTCATCATCTCCTTCTCTGCCTGCTCCCGCGAGATCTCCGAGGCATTGATGCTGTTCCCCTCGCTGAAATAGGTCGTATAGTAAGAAGTGTATTTTTCCTCTGCCAGCCAGTCCGGTCCGATAAAGAAATGGCTCTGTGCGTATTGAATCGGCCGCTTCTCCACATACACAAAAATGTATTCCGTCGGCAGGGTATAGCCGCTTCCGTTCACCCGGTTCAGGAAAGTCAAAAGCTCCTCATGCCGTCCCTGTTCGATCACCTGGTAAAGTTCATCCGTGGTAGACACAATCGTATAGCTGTTCTCCGGGAATTTATCCGTGATGTCCTGTGTCACCATCACCGCCGCATTGTATCTGGTCAGTTCATAGTAGAGGTATCCGTGAAAAATGCCAAGCTGTCTCGTCCCCACATAGATCACCGCCACTCCCGCGGCAAGCGCAAGCGGCAGCACACGTCTGCCGGGCGTAAGGGCGATTGCCCTGGCAGCCAGATCCACCGGAATGACCACGACCGCCAGAATGAAAAGCTGTTCCGTAGAGCATAGCCTGGAGCCTGCAATAAGCTCCGGCAGCCCGAGGAACGGCGCCGCATAGACAATCATAAGCAATACCGATATTCCGACCAGCACCGGATATCCGTCAAATAGCTGCCGGATCTTTTTGCTGTCACTTCCCTTTTTTAGCAGGCCGGTGATAATCCCCGCCGCCATCCGGTACACCGCCCAGAGGATCAGTGCCAGACCGCTAAAAAACACAATCCATTCCGCCCGGTTTTCACGGTACAGCTGCACATACCCGTATTTCCAGACCAGTTGTGCCTTGCCGGCGAACGATGCCGCCATCCGTTCTGCCATCGCAAGCATATGATTACCGGCGGATTGTTTCGGAGCGCTATTTTGTCCCGCATCCGCACTCCCGCCATCCGGTGTCTGCCCGTTCCCCCCGTGGGATTGTTCCGTTGGCTGCACCGCCGCTTCTGTCGTCTCCCCGCTCTCTGTCATCCTCTCACCGGACGATGTCTGCTCCTTCGATGTCTGCGCCTGTTCTAAGATCTGTTCCGCCTGGCTGGTACGCCCCTCCGCGGTATCCGTACCGTTTATGACATTGACCGCCCATCCGATCGATCCCTGGAACGGTACACCCTTCGCATACGCAATTCCCATCGGCAGCACCGCTATCAGCACACCGAGGCAGACCGCCTTTACGAGAGATACAAACCTTCTCTTTTGAAAAAGAGAGGGAAGCCTGCACGCGGCAATCACCACGCAGAGGAAAAACGCCATCATCGTGACATAAAAATGAATGGCAAGGGAAGCCGACAGTGACAGCAGAAACAACAGCAGATTCTCATCCGTCAAAAACTTTCTGATCCGCTCTCTCCGGCTGCAGGATCTGTCGCTAAAGTCCGTCTTAAGGCAGCGAAGCAGAAACAGTGCGCACAGGAATTGTGTATACAGTCCGAACTCCTGCGGCAGCGTCCACTGCAGACGTGACATGGAAAAGATCTCGTCAATGCACAAAAGATCCACGGTCAGGAACAACGCCAGTGCAAGCACCGCGGTTCCATCCCATGCAAATAATTCCTTCAGCAGCAGATACGCGCTGACCAGAAAAACCGCGACGTGGATTCCCGCCAGAAACAGCTGGCTGCTATAAATCTTTACCCCGAACAGCACGCGCATGGCGTAGATAAAGCAGTGCATGGCTTCCGGGTAGATTCCCTCATAAAAAGGCGTACCGTTTAACAGCCCGTAGATCCACGAGTGGTGGCGGTACATATCGCCAAACCCGTAGGAGTAATCATGGAATGCCCCGTAGGAAAAATACACCATACCAAAGCACACAACCACACCCAGCATCAGATAGACGCAGCGCCGTCCCCGTATGCTCCGCCTAAATTTTGCATGTGCACGCCTGATCCCGTTTTTTACCCTGTTGCGCAGGCGAAGCAGCAAAAGCCGGATGCCGTAGGTTCCCAGAAACAGGCGGGAGATCTTTTTGATCTGCTCCCGCCGCACAGGGTGCCATCTTAGCAAGCCAAGCAGCAATGTGCCGTAAAACAGCACGGCAATCAGCCATCCGTACAGTATATGAAACACGCCCAGACTTAGTACCACCGTATTGAGCAGCACAACCGGAACCGTCACACAGAAAGTAAACCGCACCGTGCGGCTCCTGCCTCTTAAATAATCCCGGAATACCACAGACGGCCACACAAACAGAATCATCACATAAGCAAAAAATACCCTGACATATTCCAGTGCCCAGTACCATGTATCCATTTTGCTCTCCTCCTTTCCCGTCGAACATCCTTTTTTCTAGCGAAACAGCTTCATCTCCTCCACAAGCTTTCCGCGCGCTCTCGCCTTCTTTAACACCGCGTACCCCGATACCCGGCGCATCTTAACGTTGCGGTATGCAAAACCGCAGAACATCATCACCCACAACACCGGATGCAGAATGCGGTAGCGCCCTGCCCTTGGATAGGTGAGCAGCATCTGATGATGAAATTCCCTGCAATAATCCCGCCAGCCGGTTCCCCGCAGCGCCACCATACGGTCGGCACTTGACTTGCCGAACTCCTCCGCTTCCAGAATCTCTGTCAGGAATGCTTCCAGATTTGCAGCTTCCGCCTCCCAGTCAAATCTGCAAAGCAGCAGGGGCACTTTTTCCCCGGAAAGTCCCAGATATTTTACACAGACCGCCGTCACCAGCCGCGCAAATCCCATCACGCGGCATTCCTCTGCCATGGAGCAAAAATGCTCCTCTCCCCCGCTGCCGTATCCCTTTTCCCAGAATACGACCCAGTCGCAGAGCAGCTTTAACCCGAATCCGGCACGCAGGAAATGCTGCAGCATATGAAGCAGCAGGTAAAACGCATGATATGCCGGCTGCAGCACCGGAAACTCCACCCCCATCACCGCCGTCCTCTCACAGTGCGCCAGAAATTCCGCCTGATGTGCGGCGAGCCACTCGTTGACGCTTTTGGAGTCGAACGGCTCTGCCAGCGCAACGTGAATTTCTATTCCGATCTGCTCTGTGCCAACGCAGACGATATGATGGTGTGCGTGCTGCTCTGAGGCTTTCCGGAATCCATGCTCATGCAACACCTCATACGCCTTTTCTCCCGCTTTCTGATCCGCAACGAGCAGATCAATATCCCCGGACTTGCGAAGTTCCGGCACCGGATAGAGTCCCGCCGTGCCGCTCCCCTTTAAAAGAACCGTCTCGATTCCATGTTCCCGCAAAAGTCCTGTCACATATTTCCCGAGGAACAGCAGGCGGTAGCTCTGCCGCACCGTCTCTGCGCTTCTCTTCTCAAGGCGCTTCCGGTTCTCATCCTCCTCGGGCAGCTTGGGTGCCAGCACGTCGTACAGCAGCGGCAGCACGCGATGCCGGTCTGCCAGTTCAAGAATGGCTCCGTATTTTTCAGCCGGCGGGAGCATTTCCGCCGGTCTGCCGTGCAGCGCCGCATCCAGCAGCCTGCACAAATTCCATTGTTCTTCTTCCATCTGCTGTCTCATCACATTCCTCCCCGATGCAGCCTGCCCCACTCGATGCGCCGCAGGCGCTCCAACACCCGTTTCCATTCTTTCGTCCTGCCGTATGCCATAAAAAACAACAGATTGGGCAGCACCACACAGAGTGGCAGCCGGATGAGAAGAACGGTAAGCGGACTTCCCTCTGCCAGTCCGCAGACCAGGTCTGTCACAATCCATACCGCTCCCACACAGACCGCATACAAAAGGTAGCGCAGATAAAACCGGTGCACCGGCAGATGCAGTCTTCTCCGGTACAGGACAAACGGCTCCACCCACACCGACGTGAGAATCGTTGACAAAAACGTTCCGATAAATACGCCGAGCGTCTGATACTGTCTTACCAGAAGAATCGACAGCACCAGATTGAGCGCCGCCTCCGCCAGCGCCTTGTAGCGATCGAACCAGAACAATCCCATGGAATCCCGAAAGGTCAGCACCGCTTTCCTGGTTCCGTTGATAAAAAAGTTGAGGCATAAGATCATGACAACGGAGCGTTCAAACAGATACTGTCTGCCAAAAGCCAGCTCCACAAACGGATTGAGCAATTCGTACAGGCAGATCGCCGCAAACCCGTAAAGCCACTGCCCGATAAAAAAGGCCGTCTCAAAAATCTCGCGGATTTTGCCCTGGTCCTCCGTTGCTCCCAGATTGCCCACACTCGCTGTAATTCCCGCAAAGACCTGGTCCAACACCTGGCGGACGGAACCGATCAGAAGATAATAATTGGAATATATTCCGACACTGACCACGCCGACAAACGCGGAGATCAGTAAATTATCGGTATTATTTACAACGACCGTCCCAAGCTTGTGCATCATCATGGCTCGGATATTCTGAAACAGTCCCGTCCGCTCCTCTGCGGGAAGACGTTCCTTCTCTTTTTCCTTTAAATACGGGAAAAGCTTTTCCGCCTTTCGCGAGATACACACATTTGACAGAACCGTGCACATCAGATACATCAGCAAAAACAGAATAAAGTTTCCCGTAGTAAGCAGCACAACAATCTGTAGCAGATCCTGCAGCACCAGAAAGCCGGTCTGATAGATGAGCACCACATAATTCATCTGATGCGCCTCAATCAGCGTCCTCTGGTACACCAGCAGATACGACAGCACGGAGTTGGCGAGATAGAGAAGGTAAATAAACGTCAGATGCTCCACCTCGGGTCTGTTTTTCATGAGCACGTCCATAAACGGAATCAGCGCCAGTCCCAGCACGCCCACACACACCGCGGTTCCACGGTAAAATGTCTGGTAAAGCTTCATCAGCTGCTGCTGCTTTTTGATGTTGCCCTCCGCGATCGGCCGGTACAAGGCGTAAGTGATTGCCGTGCCTGCGCCAAGCTCGGTCAACGAAAGCACGTTTAAAATATCGGTGAACAGACCGTTGATTCCGACATAGTTTTCACTCAGCGTATGCGTAAAAATCACACGCGTCACAAATCCCATCAGAATCGCCGTCATTCTGGAGATGACCGCCACGGTTGTATTCATTGCCGAATATTCTGTTCTGCTCTTTGTTTCCATGGCGTCTCCTCTCTGTCTTAGTGCTTTTCCCCTGCTCCGTCCGTTTCAAAGGAACTCTTTTTCGGAAAAGCTTTTAAAAATGCTTCGTTTAATTCCCTCTTGACCCTGTCATACGCCTCCACCTTCTGGGAATCATTAATGCAGACAGCCGGGCTTTTTTTCTTCTCAATCACATGAAGCAGCGATGTATTCTGATCCGAGAGATCATAATACCTGCAGAACCGGCAGGCATTGACAGGATAAAAATTACCCTCCAGCTTCTGCCATTCTCTGAGCAGATACTGACTCACATCCTCCCTGCTGCGGAATCTGTGGCTACACACCTCCGACAAAAGCGCTCCCTCCCGCTGCCAGAGCGCCTCGTAGGTGTTCTTTAGAAGCGGCGACGGACCGTGCACCGTATAAAATCCGGTAAACCGCGGGAACATGCGCTCGAGCAGGTTATACCCGAAATATAAGAGCGGATACCCCGGATGCCAGTAGGCTCCCGGCTGCTGCTTCATGTTTTCCCGCTTGTCAAAATACCTCGCAAGCATCATCGCATTGTTCAGATAAATATACGGCATGACGGCATCCTCCCGGTTTGCCACGACCGGCTGCAAGGCAAGCATGTCTAGCGGCTTTCCGTCCCGGAAAAACTGTCCGGGGCTTACCTGCTGCAGCAGAAACATATCGTCGTTAAAATAGACAAACTGTTCCGACAATCCGGGGATGCGGTGAAAATTGAGTTCGATTGTGTGGGAATTAAACGTCGGCAGGAATTCTCCCGGGATATAATCCTCGTGGCGCACAATCTCAAGCTTCGGATGATTCCCATTCAGCCACTTCGGCACATGCCCCCATGTGACAAAATAGATCTTGTGCACCCACGGGGCATTCTGTTCCACACTGCGGAACCAGAACCGCAGGCAGTCCCAGTCACGGTAGCGCACATCCCTGGTATCGTAGGCAACGCCGGACTTCTCTCTCTCTCCGGTCTCTTCCGCCGCTGTTTTCTCCCCCATCTTCCCATAGCGGTCCCGCTCTCTCTGCCATGCCGGATCTCCGCCGTCAACCCAGGCAATCACAAAATCAATCTGTGTTTCCTTTTTCTCTTCCATGCAATCCTCCCTGCACCATCCATCTGCCGATCAAGAGCCGGCTTCCCGCGCCTTCATTCGCAAACGGCAGCGGTTTTCCGTCTTTCTTCCGCACCATGGAAAGGTAGAGTTTCTCCTCTTTTCCTTCCCCGCCGTCTTCTCCCGCCGTAATTTCAACCTTTGCCACGTCCGTCTGACCGCCCTTTAATCCGCAGATCTCATAAGGAACCTTCTGCACCTTCTGCTCTTTGCCTTCATCACACTCCCGGATCAGAAGCAGAACCGTTTTCTGGCATACGGCGGAAAATCCTTCATTTTTCAGTGTCACCCAAAGGCTTCCCTTTTTCCACTCTGCACAAAGCACGCAGATCCGGTAACCGAGGCGGCTGCCGATCTCCTCATACAGCGATTTTCCGGACGGGAGACGGCATGCCTTCCACTCTGCCATCCGCGCCGGGTCATAGATGCTGTTTAAATAGGTCACCTGCATCTTTTGAAGTTCCTCTAAGACTGCCTCCGCGGACAGCTTTATTCCCGCCAGCGCCTCCCCTCCGCGCAGAATATTTTCATCCTGTCCGCTCAGATAAGCCTGCTCATCTGCCGCACACCACGGTTCTTCCCAATCTGCCGCCTCCCTCGGCACATCCCCAAACGTCCCCATATGGTCGGCTCCGGCAAACATGGCATCATCGTATAGTCCCAGTCCGCGCACCGGCTTATTTCCCGCCAGCATGCGCAGATGCACCGGCTTTCGCACCGAGAGTGTCAGCGCATGGTGCGTCGCCTCCTGCCAGGTCTGCGCCAACAGGCAGATCTGATCCGGGCGCAAAAACCGGGAGGTATGCATCTCTCCCCAGCTTCCCACAAACACGCCCTGCACGGTCAGAATGGCATCCGCATACCGTTCCGCAAGACTACCGAGCGCCTGCATGTGTCTCTGCACCACAAAAATGCGCTGCGGCTCGCGCTCCATCCCCTTTCCCTCCGTATCGTAACAGACGCGCAGGATCATCTCTTTTTTCCGCTCTTGAAAGGCACGAAAAATCTGCTCCGCAAAGTCCAGTGCAAGAGTGTCCAGTTCACGCGAGGCGTAATCGCGGATGTCCAGCCGGACCAGAGCAAGTGTCTCCCCGGGATAATCCGGCAGCCAGTCTAAGGATACTTCCTCCGGTCTCCCCAGCCGGAACGTGTAGATGTGATACCACCCACGCCCCGGAGCAATATAGGGCTTCTGCTGTCTTTTTAAATTTTCTGCGTGAAAAGAACGCTTACTCCTTTTTGTCCATGAAAACATCCCGCTCTCCTGCCCCCGCATCAATTCCAAGCACCTTGATCCGAAATACCACGCCGATGATGGAGAAGACCATGCGGAACATATAGACCACCGGTTTGAGTCCGGAGTGCATGCTGGTGCCACAGCTTCTCGCATGCATGACAGCAGGGATCTCATCTATGCGGAATCCGAGCAGCTGCATCTGAATGATCATATTGGCATCCGGATACTTGTCGTCAAAGTGCTTATACTTCGAGTAATATAAAAATGCCCTGCGGTTAAGTCCCTGCAGACCGGTCGTCGGATCGGCAATCTTTCGTCCGGTACTGATCTTTATCATCCAGCGGAAGAATCCGTATGCCAGTTTCTTCGTAGCGGAGACCGGATACTCTGCACTTCCCTCCATAAAACGCGAACAGAGCACGATATCCGGGCAGCGTCCGTCCGCATTCTGCTGTTTTAGTCTCTGATAGATCACCGGTATGTTGCACACATCATGCTGTCCGTCCGCATCCATCTGGATCACATAGGAATATTTGCGGCGGATCGCGTATTTATATCCAAGCTGCAGGGCGCTCCCGTACCCCAGATTAAAGACATGGGATACCAGCGTATGTCCGTGTGCCTTTACGACCCAGTTCGTAGAGTCCGAGGACGCGTCATTCATGACCAGAATATCCGCAATCTCCGCGATCTCCGGGCGTTCCAGCTCCTCCAGCACCCGCTCTATATTTTTCTCCTCATTGTATGCCGGAATGATAATCAGCAGTTCTTTCTGTTTCTTCTCTACCATCGTATCTTCCTTATTCTTTCCCGGAAAGCAGCTGCTCCAACAGCCGTTCCTCGTTCTCGTAATTTACAGGACGCTTTAACGCCGCCTGCGCGTACGCCCTGCGCCGGTCCGGATTCCGGATCAGGAAGCCCACAGCTTCCTTTACCGCCGCAGCGTCAAGCGCGCACAAAATCCCGTCCTCCCCGTCTGTAATCTGCTCTCTGTTACATTCGGAAGCAACGATCGCACAGCCAAGCGTCTGCGCCTCCTGTATCGCAATGCTTTTCCCCTCATATCCGGTCGCATGCACATAGATATCCGTCTGCCGGTAGTACGGATAGGGATTCTCAACCGCTCCAAGCAGCAGGAAATCCTCCTTTAATCCGCACGACGCAATGTGCTGCTCTAATTCCCTGCGGCTGCTTCCCTCGCCCAGCACATACCACCGGACTGGGTATCCCTCCGCCTTTAACTGCCGCATCGCTTCGATCGCAACCGGATATGCCTTCTGCGGGGTGAGTCTTCCCACCGTAAGCAGGCGGATTCCGTCGAAATCATCCGTAAATCCTCCCGGCTGCCCGGACATCTTCCGAATTTTTTCACAGTCGATCCGATTGTGATAGATCCTAGTGCGTGCACTGCACTCCGGATACACGGCGAGAAACGCCCGCTTTACCTGTTCCCCGATCGGAAATACGGCATCATATTGCAGGTAGCAGTCGCGGTCCAGTTCCCTGCTGTATCCCGCCTTCTGATAGTCGATATGAATAAACGCCGCCTTTTTTTTCGCCCTGACGTGATCTGCCACATAGTATGCAGAACCGCCCTCCAGGAATGCAACCGCAAGATCATATTCCTCCGGGAAGCGTCTGGCGCCATCCGAGATTGCCCGCCACAGCAGTTTGTCCGGCATCAGCCGCCCCTCTTTGCGCATCGCCCGCGCTGCCCTCCAGTGATAACGCCACAGCCGGATCAGGTTGGCTCTGTGAAGCAGACATTTTACAACGGTCATGCCCATATAGATTCTTCCCTTTGGTTCGAGCACCGAGACCGGGGCATACCTTGGATTGACAAGCCGCACCCCCTCTGGTATCTGCTGCACCAGTTCTCCCTGGTTCATCAGGACAAAGAGCGAGAGCTCATATCTGGGCTGCCCGTCCTCCCCCCGCTCGGCAGCAAGCTGCGCAAGCAGTTCCAACAGTGCCGTCTCCGCTCCGGCGCGGCTTAATGTGTTAATCACGAACAATATCTTTTTTTTCATCTGTCAAAATCCCCAGCCTGTGCAATATTCTCTCATTTTCCTGATTGAGCAGGGAAACCTGCATGGCAAGCTCCTGATTTTTCATGGAAAGAACCGACACCACCTTGCTTAGCTTAAACAGCAGGATCAAAAGCAGCAGGCAGACTGCCAGAAGAAGCACCACCAGGTATTCCTCCTCCCTTGCCCCCGGCACGGAGGCCACGCCCGTTAAAATCAGCGCCACCGAGACAAATGCCCACAGAAGTCCAATCGTATCGGTCAGTTTTTGTCTCACATACGCATTGATATCCCCCAAAAGGAACAACACTCCCGCTGCCGTCAGAAAAATCCGCAGAATTAAAATCACATTCATATACTAACGCTCCTTCTGTTTCTTTGTATATACCATACTCTCCGGCATCCGCTCTCTCTTCACCGTAAACAGCTGTCCGCCGCAGAAGATATGTTCATCCATATGGCGCTCCATGAACCTGAGTCTGAAATAGGCAATGGTAAAGCCGGTAAAGCTGCCCGCCACCAGCCCCATGCCGTACCACAGGTCACTCCCGCCGGCAGAAAGCACGCTTCCCGCCCACGTCACCAGACAAAAGCCGAGGGTTGCCAAAAGCGCCCCTGTCAGATCGTTAAAGTAGTACAGAAAAATAATTTCTGCATACAGAATAAATAATATAAAATATCCGGCGGCAAGACAAGGATAGATCTGCATCACTCTTCCCGAGAACCCGTACTGCGGAAGCACCACCACGCAGAGCAGATACACTGCCGTCGAGATGATAAACTGTATGCGCACCAGATTCATAAGCTCCGCAGAAAGCTGCCGGAACATTCTGTCTTTTGTATTTTTGATATCTTCCCATCTTCCTCCGATAACCGCTTCCGAATACGCCTTGTAACGTGTGTGGAAATGCATCTCTACCCGCGTGATAAAAATGATGGTCGACGACAGATTCGTAAACATCGCCAGACAGGTTGCCAGATCATACGTCGGAGCAAAGACAAACGTATCCGCCACGCGCATCTGTAAATCCGTATTCCAGAACACAAAATTATGAATATACAGACCGAGGGTATACAAAAAATTGATCACCACCAGCTTCCAGTACCTGCCAAAATACGAAAAAACTCTTCTGTACCGGTTGCTGTTCCTCTTAAAATAGCGCTTCACCGTGGCATATTCCAACACCGCCGTAAGAAAGAATCCAATCGTGAGGGAAAGCAGCATACTGTAGACAATCTCCCTGCCGCATACTTTTACAAAAAAGAGGGCGCAGGCGAGTGCCGCCGCCATTCCGGTCAAAAAGTACAGCGATATCTTCTGATAATCCTTACAGATGGAAAGGTAAAGCATCGAATAAAACACGAGAACCAGTGCGATATAACCGCAAAATCCGGTAAACACGAAAATCAGGTTAACATGCCCCGCAAGATGCTCCCACACGCAAAACGGAATTCCGAGGAGACTTGCCAGCAGAATGTTTAAAAGCAGCCCCACATCGTAGCAGGGCAGAATATCCTCATAGCGCTCCTCATAGATGACATCCGACATATAGCGGGACAACACCGCATTAAAAGGCGCCGCCGTCAGAAGCGAAAAGATAAAGATGTAAAGCAGCGTTCCGGAAAACAGTCCTCTTCTCGCATATCCCACATTCTCATATCCCAGGAGCTGACTCATGAGCATGACCGTTCCGATCACGACAAACATCGGTGCGACCGTCACGACCGCACTGTAACCGAATCCGGTCAGATATGCAAGAATCGTTTTTTTCTCATATATTTTCTGGAGCTTGATTCCTATTCCTGCCACAGTCTCTCTCCCTTCTACCAGTCTATGTTCTCAAACGTTTCATAAATCTTCCGGTACGTCTGATGCATATCCGAAATCTTGTACTTTGCCATCACACGGCGGTAACCGTTTTCTCCCATCTGTTTTCTGCGGACCGGATGTCTGGCAAGATTCACCATGGCATCCGCAATTTCCTTCACATTCATGATGTGCGTCAGAATTCCCGCCTCGCCAAAATCATCGTCCTCGCCGTACAACAGTCCGCGGCAGTTTCCGACATCGGTTGCTATCGCAGGAAGCTTCGCCGCATAGCCCTCCAGAATCGTTAACGGCTGCCCCTCGCTGATACTGGTCAGAATGGTAAAATCCAGTCCGCCGAGATATTCCGTCACATTCACCCTTCCGGTAAACACCACATCCGGCAGTTCCATCAGCTCCACCAGATCAAAACATTCTCTCGCGTATTCCTCGTCTTCGTCCGTCGGCCCCATAATCCATAATTTTAAGTTAGGCACATCGCGCTTTGCATACGCAAACGCCCGGATCATGGTCTTGACATCCTTGATCGGCGTCACGCGGAGTACCGCACCGATGTGCACCATATCCGGCTCCATCGCTTCCGGACGCTTCAAACCGTCAAACCGCGCCGGATCAATCCCATTCGGGGTAATGCTCGTCTTATCTGCAGGACATCCCAGTTCGATCTGAAGCTCTCTCGCGTGCGCGTACAGGCTTGTGACCAGATCCGCCCTGTCATAGGCAAGCTTCGACATTTTCTTAAACTGCTCAATCCAGATATTCTTATAGATGCCGGACACCCAGTCCGCACGGATCAGTTCTTCCTCGCGCTCCCTGGTGTAGATTCCATGCTCCGAGATCAGAAGCCTGCAGCCAAACCTGCGCTTTGCCATGCTGCCCAGCACGCCCGCATATCCCGTCGCCACACAATGATACACATCCGCCCTCGGCAGCCGCATGCCAAGTGTCAGAAACAGCGGAAGGTACATGGAGCGCATCGTCCAGAGGAAATCAGAAAACACCGCCCCCGCATACCGCACCGTATAACATTCCTGCACCACCCGGAAAAAATCCTCCCCCATGAGAAGTTCATTCAAAGAGAATTCCTTCTCCCCGAAAAAAGAGAACAGGGTATCCCAGTCTACATTCTGGTTCATCAACAGGCTCCGCAGTGCGGCGTACTCTCGCTCATTTAACTTCAGTCTGGCTGCTCTTTTAAGTTCTTTTGGCCGCCAGTCTGCATCCTCCAGATACAGTTCGTGCACTTCCACCACATTCTCCGGGAGATCGTAGACAAACTTTCCGCGCAGCGAACGGTTCGCCACAATCGCCAGTACGACAAACTGGTACTCCGGAAATATTTTTATCATACTGTGTATCCAGCTCGATACACCCCCGACAACATAGGGATAGCATCCCTCTGCCACAATACATATTCTCATGTGCCGTCACCACGCTTTCCGCCGTCCTGATACTGCCATTCTTCCCCGGTCTGCACTTCCAAGGAGACCTCATCTTCCTCTGCAAGAATCAGATAGACGCCGTCTTCTACCTCTTCAAAGCTTCCGCCCGCAACCTCTGTGACTTCCTCTCCGTGCAGGCGCAGCAGAAACCATGCCGCATCCTCCCTGTGCTCTAAGGAGAGTATAATCACATTGTCCGTGCGCTGCTGCTTATAGTCAAGTGCCAGAAATCTGCGGATGCGCACATCACTCTCCGTCAGGGTGGTTGCGTCAAACGCTTCATACGCCTTCCAGTAGGTGCCGAGGTTTGCCGCAATCTTCTTGGACATTTTCTCCCAGGAATCCTCGTCCCCTTCCGGATACGTCACGCTATAGAGGTCGAGTGTGATGTTGGAATAGCCGAGCGCCGTCTCCATGCATTTCACTTTAAAATCATCCAGAAACGTATGCCGGATTCCGGAACTCGTCGACGACTGCAGTGTGACGTTCTCATTGAGATACCCCACCGCCTCGCTGGCACCTGATCCGAGCGCAACCGTTCGGATTTCCGCCGGAAGGGCACTCTCCTCCCCGATGCTCTTTACTCCGTCCGCGTAGAGGGATAAAAACCGGTAGGACGGCGCATAGGTCTGCCAGAACGTCTGATCCTGCTTTATTTTTTCTGAGAGTGGGATCCCTTCCCTGCTGTCTGCGGACAGCCCCGCCTCCGCGTGCTCCTCCTTCAGACGTTTCAGATAGTAGGTGACGTTCTCTCCATCCGGCTCTTCCTCATCCGTATACGTAAACTGCGGTGTCATCATGCAGGTCATCTTTGCCCCCGTCCGGGAGGCAATGGAGGTCAGCGACGGCCACACAATTTCCTGATACACTGCCTGTGCGGACTGGCTGTAGCGCTTCTGCATCTCCTCCTCGTTCTCAGAGACGAACGCCGGCAGATCTGCAATCACAAGATTCTGTGCGTTGATCACCGGGTAGATATCATAATCGTATGTCTCCCCCATCATGGCGTCCAGTATTCCAACAGCGCTTATGTCTGCAAGATAATCCCCGTTCACACAGAAAATCTTTGCCGTATCCACGCTGTTTCTCCAGAGAATGGCAGGCAGAAGGCTGTTTTTTGCCGCCTCTTCCTCCATTCCCGCATACTGTGCCCGTATTTCGTTATCCACCGTCTGTTCGATCGTCTCATCGGACAGCGTGCCGACCATATAGGTCTTGGTTCCCGCGCCGGTCGTATACCAGGGAACAGAAGGGTTCATGTCCTGACGCTCCTCCTCCCCGGGTTCCGTGACCTCATAGATCTCTTCCCCGCCGAGCAGAAAGCCGGAAAACAGATGCATGCCCGCAAGCGGTATCTCATCCGCAATCACCGCGCGGATTCCGAGAAGCTCCCTTAAATCCCGGTACTCCCTTATCACAGAGCTCTGCGGCAGGGTTGCAAAAATCACAGTCACACCCATTTGTGCCTCTCTGCGAAGAACCGCCACCTCTTCTTCCGACGTCACCTTGCTGCCGTCCACCACCAGCACCTGCAGTGCATCATCCTGCAGGCTGTCAAGCAGTGCGAGGGAGCTGCTGCAAAAAAACGTCCGCTTGCGGTAGCTGCACCATGTCTTTACCACGGATTCCTCCGCTCCCCCTGCTTCGCCCACATAGATCACCTCGCAGGCGTCGGCAGATGTCTGTTCTGCCAGAAATGCATCCGACCGTTGAAAGGATGTTGTGGTATCGTCTGCATATTCGTTGCTCTCATATTCACTTAACTGTTCTTTCATGACGCCTGTAAACTGAAACATAAAAAGCAGAATCACAAACATCATTGCAATCGTCAGATAATTTCTGCGTGATACCATGTCATTTCCTTCCTGCCGGACTAACTGAACGTCCGGATCAGCTCTAACGTCTCCCTGTCAATGACGATATTGGACGCTTTCAGCCGATCCAGTTCCCGGAAAAATTCGGTTTTCTTCTCCTGCGTAAAATACATTTTCAAATAGCAGGTGTACGTGGAAAGCGCATCCGGATATAATTCCCGGCTCCGGTTGCACCAGTAATGCATCCGCCCGAATTCCTTTAAGCGGAGCAGCAGTCCACACAGCCATTCGATGTATTGCGCAGTGAGTTTCCGGTAATCTTTTTCATAGAGAAGTTCACACGCCTCCTCAAACATATCCACAAATGTCCGCTGTTCGGTCTCGTGAAAAACATTCTGTTTTAAGACGACATACATGTACTCGATCAGAAGGCAGGCATCGTCCCCCGCCTCTCTGCCGTCCTTTTGCATCTGCCGGTAGAGTTCCTGTGCATGCTGCCTGAAATCGTTGAGCACATCCCGAAGCACCGACGCCGCATAGTGGGAGGTCTCGGTGTCCTCACTGTCAAGTGCCAGCGCCAGCGATCCGAGAGAGTCCGTGACATCTCCTCTGACCACATTCATAATCAGTGTGCGCAGACTATCCCGGTCGGAAATCGCCAGTGCCTCCTCGATCGGTACCACATTCCGCTCCTGCTCCTCATCCGCCATAAAGTGTGTTCTGACACGCTCCTTACTGAAAATAACATCTTCCAGATCCGCCGACTGTCCGAATAATAGATGGCGCACGAGTTCTCCCGCCACAAAGAAAACGGGACCGATCACCGGTGCCAAAAGCATAACCGCCGCGCGGATTCTTCCGCCGGTGCGCTTCCCCGGCTCTTCTCTCCAATGCTGCTCATTCCACAGGACATACGCCGCCGTGACGCACAAATTGAGTACCACAAGCAGCAGAAAATACGTTTCGATCCTGCTCATAGTTCCATCTCCTCTTTCATCCTGCACGGAAAGCCTGCGCTCCTAAAACGCTCCACAACCATTCCCGCATCCTCTGCGCTCGTGTTGGCAAGCAGTGCGTACATCTTTCCGTCGGGGAGCTCTCCGAGATAATCGCTCTGGCGCATCATGCCGGAAAGGACGCCTGCGGCTTCCTCCCTGGAGGTCTCACCCTCCTCGAAAACGACGAGCGCACACTCCGTCAGCTTCTTCTCCCTGGCGTTAAGATAAGCCTTCACCAGCGAAACAAACGCGTCCGCCTCCAAAATTCTGGTGCCGTGGATATAGCGCTGCTGTTCTAACGCCGAGAGATAACGGTTGGCGCGCACGACCGCGTTCTGGATCAGATAGCCGATCACAGTGAGCATATTCGCCTGCCCGAGTGTCATTCTCTCCCACGGGATTCCCCACACCATCAGAATCAGCTGCATCTCGTCCTCCGAATAAATGGCGTCCGCCATCAGCGGATAGCGCTCATCCATGGTTTTGTTGATGAATACTTTTTTCTCCCGCAGCTTTTCATAGAGTTCTTCCATCTGCACATAGTGAATGGAATTTCCGAGCATGCGTGCCTTCGGCGAAGTTGCCGAGAACAGACGCGCATAGGAGTGGTTTGCCACCGTATAGATTGCGACATCCTGACTGTCCATCAGCTTTGCCAGCACCTCTGCGGCATAGAACAACACTTCACTCGGCTCGTACTTGTCCAGGCTGGACGTGATCTCATACAGCTTTCCGAAGCTGTCGTTCTGGTTGACGATCTGATTTGACAGAATCTCCTTGATGCGCACGTTGCTGCCGTTGACATCCGAGATGTCCTCCACCTGTCTGGAGAGGAAATCCACCTCATGGCGCTCCTCCTCCTCCACCGCATGCAGCCGGTCGCGCATATAGCCGATCACAAGTCCCAGAATCAGCAGCTGTGCAATCCATATGTACGTGTTGACATCCAGCACCACATCAAAACCGCTCCGCTGATACATCTGCACCGCAAGATACCCCGCCACCGCAAGAATCGAGGAGAATGTCGCCTGCTGCTGCCCGTAGGTAATGGCGAACAGCAGCACATACAGAAGGTAAAAATCAATATTCTGGAAATACGCGCTCCCCGCCATCCAGTTATTTAACAGGAAAAACGGAAGGAAACAAAGCAGATTCTCCGCGAACGGAATCATCGCTCTTACGGCCTCTCTCGACCGCTCTCCGAACCGGCTCCATCCCTTTTTTCTGCTCTGTGTCCGCACAAAAGAAGATGCGTGCTGCCGGATGTACGCCGCCTCCCTGCCAATCTCGGTCTCCGGCTTATGTACAATGCGTATCCCAAACTCCTCCGCAAATCTCTTGTTGGACAAAACCGGATCCATCCGCTCTCTTCCGGTGTCCTCTACGACTTTCACACCTTCCAGTTCCGCCGCCACAAACTCCGCCGCGCTTCGCACGGAAATCGTCTCTCCGGAAGAAATCTGATAGACGCCGTACGTCATCTTTTTTGCCGTAATCACCGCATACAAAAATTCGACGGCATCCGAATAGTGCAACAGCGCAACACGGTTGTGGGGATTTACCCGGATCTCACCGGTTTCCAGCCCCTCCACACTCATGCGGGCGCAGATATCACGCGCTTCCGCCCCGGTAAGCGGTTCCCCGTAGAGATGATCCAGCCGCAGCACGATCGTCTCATAGCCCATGTTAAAGTAACTGCGGCAGAGTTCCTCTCCCGCCGCAATCGCCTGCGCGCGTACCGTATAAGCCGCACAGTTTTCCTCGCACGAAATCTCCTGTGTATACTCTCCCCCGAAGACTTCCTCCGACGAGAGATACAAAAAGCGTCCCACATTACCAGCCGTCTCATTCATCAGCAGCTGAAACAGGCCTGAAGTGTACGCCGACGCCGTGCTGCTCCCCTTCCCCCAGAGAAAGCCTATGTCATAGGCGCCCATAAAGACTGTCACATCCGGACGCACTCCCTCAAGCACCTCTCTGATGCACGGATTGTCGTATGCAAAATGATACGTCTCAAATATCTTTTTGGACGTTCTGACCGATTTGTCTTCTGCCGTCAGCAAAAACACGCGGTGCCCTTCTTTGTCCAGTTTGTCCGTCAAAAGCTGAAGGAAGCGGCATTTGCTTCCCACCAATAATATATTCATCGTTTACAAGATCCCCTGTAGTTCCATTTGTCTGATAAACTGCATCACATCTGTCCGCATATCATCTGCGGTCCCCCCGTACATAGTGGCAAGCTCCTCCGCGATTTTATCCGCCGTGTTTCCTGCCGTATACTGCCTGAAAATATAAGCCCCGCTCTCATTTAACATGAGCGGCGGCCGATACGGTTCTCCATCCTGCTCCATATCTAACAGCCAGTATTTTCCTGCCGCGCACCTGAGCTGATACTTGTTTTTCTGCATCTGCCATCCTCCGAAAAATCATCGTATAATTATAGCACATCTGACGCTCAAAAGGAACCGGTTATCCGAAAATGAGGACATACTCTTCTTCGGCTTTGCGCCTCCTGAAAAATATGTCCTCATCGTTAATGCATCTTATATTCCAGACGTATCCGGTCGGTAATCAATGCGATAAACTCCGAATTCGTCGGTTTTCCTTTTCCGTTGTGGATGGTATACCCGAACATCTCATCAATGGTATCCATCTTGCCTCTGCTCCACGCCACCTCGATCGCATGCCGGATTGCCCGCTCCACACGGCTGGAGGTTGTCTGGTACTTCTTCGCGATCGTGGGATAAAGAATTTTCGTGATCGAGTTGAGCATATCCATGTCATTGACGGACATGACAATCGCATCCCGCAGATACTGATACCCTTTGATATGCGCCGGAACTCCGATCTCGTGAATAATATCGGTGACATCCGCTTCCAGGTTGCGCTCCTTTGTCTCCTCCGCCTTCTCATAGGCATTGACCTTGCGCACTTCCGCACCGCGTCCCGCCGCAGGTCTTCTCACATTCTTGATGCGGCTTAACACGATATCATTGTCAAACGGCTTCATAATGTAATAATCTGCGCCGCGCGCAAACGCATCTTCCGTGATTTTCTCCTGACCGATCGCGCTGATCATAATAAACGCCGGATGTTTTTTTATGGAGGTGTCCTGACTCACGCGGTCTAAAACCCCCAATCCGTCAAGCTTCGGCATCACAATGTCGAGCAGCACGACATCCGGTTCTTTCGCCTTTATCACATGGTATGCTTCCTCGCCGTCGCGGGCGACTCCTACAACATTCAGTTCGTCATCACTTTCGATAATATCCCCTAATAATCGCAGCATTCTCTCATTATCATCTGCTATTGCAACATTCAGTTTTTCCATTTTAGCCCCTCCTGTGACAAAACTCTTTGCTTACTGATGATACTGATTCCAACGCAAGAAAATTTGTCGAAGCTAGTCGTCAACTGAAGTATATGCATCATTCGCGTATGATATAATATGCGTTTCTGCTGTTTCTCTTCACATAGTAAAGCGCCTTGTCCGCGTGCTCAATCAGACGCGCTCCGCTCTCTGTGCCCTCCGGCACAAAGCAGGCATACCCCTGGGAGATGGTAAGATTCGGCTGCACAACCGAGTGCTCGTTTGCGATTCCCACCTCCGCAATCTTCTGCAGGATCGCCTCCGCGATCTCCTCGATCCGGTTCTCCATCCCTGCCGGAAACAACATCACGAACTCATCCCCGCCAAACCGGTAGACATGTCCGCAGTCCATCACTGCCTCCTTCAGAATATCCGCCACCACCTTCAGGCAGCGGTCTCCCTGAATATGCCCGTAGGTATCGTTCAGCTGCTTAAAGCAGTCGATGTCCAAAACGCCGACCGTGATCCGCTCACCGCCCGCATCCCTTATGATATGCACCGCCTCACGCTCAAGAGAATAGCGGTTCCCCAGCCCGGTCAGCGCATCCGTCACAGACATAGTCTCCACGCGCTTGCGCTCCGCCTCTTTTTCCCGCAGCTGGACCTTGATGTCGATCGCTGTGGCGCGGTCCTTCGCATCGATCGCTTTCTGGCGCTTATACAGATCCGCATGTGCCACACACAGTTCCACATAGCGCTCTTCGTTCCCCACAGTCTGATAGTAGTCCATCCACAATTCCGTCAGAAACAGCTGGAAAAAGACGGTTTTCTGATCGATCGTATAGGTCTCGACCGCAGATATGGTCTGCTTCCAGTATTCATACTCTTTCATGTCGCGGAACAGCTGACACAGATCCTTCATATCGTTCAGATAATCCGACGCATTGCTGTCTTTTTCACCGCTCGCCAGAAGGTCCTCCATGTACTCATACACATAGTCCCCCTTTCCCATCTGCCAGAGCAGCCTACATTTGAAGATCAGTACCGTATAATGATACATCTCCTCCACTTCCTCGTCAAGCTGCCGCTCTGCCTGCTCTAAATATTTGTAGGAAAGCTCGTACAGGTTCAGTTCGTAGTAGGAGACCGCCAGATTCAGGTAGGTAATCAGAGCCCAGGAACGGTGGCGTTCCTCCTTGATGCAGGTCGGATTCTGCAGTTCCCGCGCCGACTTTAAGAAATAATCAATTGCCTTCTCATGCTCTCCCAGTTCCTGGTATCTGGAGCCGATATTGTTATAAAAGAGTGTCGTGATGTTATTTAGCTGGTAATCGATCGCACACTCAAGTCCTTCGACCAGATAATCCACCGCCATCGTCTCGTTCCCCGTGGCGCCGTAGATCACCCCGAGCAGATTGAGCGCTGTGGCGTATTTTAACATGTCGTCGCACTTCTTGTAGAGACGAAGCGCATTCTGTACAAGCATCGCCGCTTCCTCCAGCTTGTGGTCAAAGAATCTGGCTCTGCCCTCTTCGTAGTATTCATCTGCCAGTTTTTGTATATGTTCCTGCTGTTCCATTCCATCTTCCGTCCTTAAAGCCAACAATACTGACTGTAGTATACCATAAGTACCAGACGTTGTAAAAGTTTTTGTCGTACAATCACAACATTTTCTCAATAAAGATTCCGTACCCCATCGACGCATCCGACACAAACACATGCGTCACCGCCCCGATCATCTTTCCGTTCTGGATAATCGGACTGCCGCTCATCCCCTGTACGATTCCTCCGGTCAGGTCTAAAAGCCGCTCATCCGTGACTTTAAAAAGGATTCCCTTGTTTTCCTCATCCCCACTGTAATCAAGACTCTCTATCTCGATCTCATACTCCACGCGCTCCCCGGACACCTCCGAGATGATGTAGGCTTTTCCAAGCGCAATGTCCTGCTTATAAGCCACCTCGTAGACTTCTCCTTCCAGTTCTCCCGCCGTATCATTTAACATGCCGCGGATGCCAAGCGGCGAGTTCTCCGTAATGCTTCCCATGCAATGCGATTTCCCGTAGTCAATGATCCCCGCAAGTTCGCCCGGGACGCCCTTCTTCCCCTTCTGGATGCTGACGATTTTCGTCTCGTAAATATATCCTTCCGACAGGCTCATCTGCACGCCGGTGTCGCCGTCGCTCACCGCATGTCCGAGTGCGCCAAAGCTGCCGTCCTGCCTGTAGTAGGTCAGTGTTCCGACCCCGGCAAGATCATCCCGCACCCAGATTCCAAGGCGGTATTTTCCCGTCTCGCCTTTGACCGGATTCATGGATACTTCCACATACTCCCCCTTCCGCATCACTCCGATGATCTCACGTCCGCTGCCGTAGCTGTCAATCTTGTCCATCAGCTCCTCTTTCCCGCACACCGTCTCCCCGTTCACGCTCACAATATAATCCCCGCTCTGCACCAGATTCTGCGCCGGGCTGCACTCATTGCCCCACGCATCCGCAATCTTTGCAGTGCCGAGCACCAGGATTCCGTCCGTCTTCACATAGATACCGATCGCCTCGCCGCCCGCAGTCACCTCCTGTCTGTCGACCATCATCACCTTCACGTCTTTTACCGGGAAAATGCCGAACAGCTTGCAGGTAACGGTATAAAAAGGGGCCTCCGCCACGGCATCCTCCTGCCCGTTTAAGCGGTAGAACACTTCCTCGCTGTCGTCCTTTAACGTCACGCTCACCGGAACGCCAAACCGGTAATCCGCCCTTTCCCCGAACGGAACGTAGATCTCATCCGGCAGTGCCCGCTCAAACGTCTTTACGGCAAACAGCGTCAAAAACAAAAAAACAACCCACGTGATCTGCTGTATCAAAAAATAAAATTTATGTCTCATATCTGCCCCCATACCATTTTCTGTAACCCAAAGGCCGCCACACAACAAAAAAGAAGATACCATGGTATCTCATACCTGTGGTATCTTCTTTTATTATGTGAATATTTTTACTTTTCAAACCCCGATTTTTTGCTTTTTGCAAGCGCGCGCATCTCTCGCGCACTCTCTTTTACCGTCTCCGTAATCTCCACGCCTCCAAGCATGCGGGAAAGCTCCTGTATGCTCTCCTCCTCCGACAGTCTGCGGATCGTGGAGACCGTCGTCTGATTCTGCACGGATTTCCGAATCAGATAATGGGAATCCGCCATTGCCGCAATCTGCGGAAGATGCGTGATACAGATAATCTGGTGCGACCGTCCCAGCACATTCATCTTCTCGGAAACCATCTGCGCTGTCCGTCCGCTGATTCCGCTGTCGATCTCATCGAAAATCAGCGTCTCCACCGCATCCTCATCCGCTAACACCGTCTTGATGGCGAGCATGATACGCGAAAGTTCTCCTCCCGACGCTACTTTTCCGAGCGGTTTTAACGGCTCGCCCGGGTTCGTGGAAATCAAAAATTCCGCATCGTCGAATCCGTTCGCCGTATACTCTGCCATGCGCTCAAAATTCATCATAAAACGCACATCAAGGAAATTCAGATCCAGTAGCGCCTGCGTGACCGCCGCGGTAAGCCGCTCTGCCGCCTCCTTACGCATTGCGGACACCTCGCTGCTCTGCTTCTCTAAGACTTTTTTGGTCCGCGCAATCTCTTCCTTAAGACCGGCGAGATACGTGTCATAGTCCTTAAGCTGCATCAGGCGTTCCTGCTTCTCTTCTAATGCCAGAAGCACGTCCGGAATCGTGCTGCCGTATTTGGATTTCAGATGATTCACCTCATCGAGACGCTTCTCCACCTGGTAGAACGTCTCCTCATCGTACTCCATATTCTCGACATAATCGGCAAGTTCCCGGTTGAAATCGCTTAACAGCCCGTCGATCTCAAGCAGCTCACGCTCGAGTTCGGCAAGCTTCTCATCGTATCCGGAGACTGACGAGAGTTCGCGCACCGCCCTTCCAGTCAGTTCCGACGCACAGTCCGATTCGCCGCCGGTATTGCTGTATGCACCGTTTACGGCATTCACAATCTTCTGTCCGTTGGAAAACCGGCGGTACTCATTCTCCAGTTCCTCGTCCTCGCCTTCCCGAAGTCCTGCCTCCTCGATCTCACGGATCTCGTACTCCAGGAACGAAATCTCCCGCTCGCGCTCTGCGCCGTCTATGCCGGCATTTTTCTCTTCCTCCACCAGCTTTTTGTAGCTGCGGTAAGTCTCTGCGAGCGCCTTCTTTTTCTCTGTCAGCGTCTCTCCCACATAGGCATCCAGAATCTCCAAATGTCTGCGCTTTGAGAGAAGCGACTGATGCTCATGCTGACCGTGAATGTCAATTAAAATCGCCGCGATCTCGCGCACCGCGGATGCCGGCATACTCTGACCGTTGACGCGCGCCGTCCCCCTTCCGCCTACGATTCTGCGGCTTAGGATCACCTGGTCATCTTCCGGATAGACCTCGAGCGCCTCCAGCTTTTGCCGTTCCTGCTCGTTCTCCACCGTAAATACCAGTTCTACCAGCGCCGGAGCAAACTCCCCGGTCTGCGGATCTTCTCTCAACATTTCCTTTTGCACTTTTTCACCCAGCGCCAGATTGATCGAACCGATGATGATGGACTTACCCGCACCGGTCTCTCCCGAGAGGATATTGAGTCCCCGGGTAAAATCCACCTCCGCCTCGTCAATCAGCGCCAGATTTTTCACATGCAGACTTTGTAACATAGAATCTCCTTCTACTCTCCCCAAAAGAATCCCGTCTAGTCTTCCACAAGCTTTTTCAAGCGATTCATCACCGCAACGGTATCATCCACACTGCGGATCGCGCACATGATGGTGTCATCCCCCGCAATGCAGCCAACGATCTCGTGCATATGCATGGCATCTAACGCAGCCGCCACCGCCATCGCCATACCCGAGACAGTCTTAATGACCAGAATATTCTGCGCCATATCCATGGATACAAATCCGTCGTGGAACACGCGCACATATTTCTGCGACAGATTTTCGTCCGTCTCCTGCAGCGCAACGTATTTCTGCCTGCCGTTGCTCATTGCAACCTTGGTGAGCTTTAGTTCCCGGATGTCCCTGGAAACCGTCGCCTGTGTTACCTGATAGCCCTCACGCTCCAGATAATCCGACAGTTCTTCCTGTGTTTCAATGTCATTTCTCTTGATCAGTTCCAGCATTTTCGCCTGTCGTTTGGTTTTCATTCTGCCCTCCGTTTCCCGCTTATGTGTATACCTGCATCTTTTTGCTTAGGATCTCGAGAAAGCTCTTGTTGCTCAGCTTTAAGATCCTTATCGTGTCCGAAGCCTTCCGGATACTGAACTTATCTCCCACCACAAGTCTTGCGGCGGTATCCCCGTCAAAGCTGACCTCCAGCGTCTCATCCTTCTGTGAGCGCCTTCTGCCGATCTCAACAACCACTTCGTCCTCCGCACCGATCACAATACTGCGTGAATTGAGATTATGCGCATTGATCGGCGTAATTAAAATCATCTGTGCCTTCGGATCCACGATCGGTCCACCTGCCGACATATTGTAGCCGGTAGAACCGGTCGGCGTCGACACAATGATTCCGTCCGCCCGAAACGTATGCAGATACTCCCCGTTCACATAGACGATCAGGCTGACTACCGACAACTCCCCCGTGCGGTGAATCACGATATCATTCAGGGCAACCCCGTATTCTTCCCGCACTCCGCCAAGGATGCCTGCGCCGGTAAGCATCATGCGCTCCTCCACCATACAGTCATCCGCCATCAGACGGTCAACCGCGTCAAACACGTTGCTCTCCTCGAGTTCACACAGATAACCGACCGTACCAAGGTTCACGCCGATCAACGGAATCCTGCTGTCCACCAGCCTGGATGCTGCTCGGATCAGCGTTCCGTCGCCGCCTAACACCATGACGCAGTCCGTCGCTGGATCCATCTTATCCAAAGCAGGCGCCGCCTCGCTTTTGCTCTCCCCGTCACTGTAAAAGCAGTCACATTCTCCGCCCTTTTTGCGGATATACGCCGCAAGTTCTCCGGTGAGTCTGCCGTTCTCGTCCTTATATGTATTTGTGATGATCAAAAAATGTCTCATAAGCTTCCCCACATCCGGCAGACGCCCGGTCATTCACAGACGTCCGGTTACTTGTCTAACTCGCCGTGCGCTGCATCCACGACCGCCTTAATGTCGACTGCCGCATCCACGCCGCCCGTCTCATCCTTCCGGATGTACACCAGATACTCGATGTTTCCTTCCGGTCCCTTGATGGGCGAATATTCCAGATTCTTTACAAAAAATCCGTTCTGTGACGCGAATTCAATGATCTGCTCTACCACTTCCTCATGAACAGCCTTGTCACGCACAACACCCTTTTTCCCGACTTTTTCCCGTCCGGCTTCAAACTGGGGCTTGATGAGACAGACCATCTCGCCGCCGTCTCTTAAGAGCTCCCGTGCCGGGATTAAAACCTTGGTAAGGGAAATAAACGACACATCCACCGACGCAAAATCCAGCACGTCATCGATATCCGCCGGGGTCACATAGCGGATATTGGTCTTCTCCATGCAGACCACGCGCGGATCCTGGCGCAGCTTCCATGCGAACTGACCATAGCCGACGTCCACGGAATACACCTTGACGGCTCCGTTTTGCAGCATGCAGTCGGTAAATCCACCGGTAGAAGCTCCAATATCCATGCAGACCTTACCCTCCAGCGTGATTCCGAAATGCGTCATGGCTTTTTCAAGCTTTAATCCGCCGCGGCTCACGTATTTGAGCGTATTCCCCTTTACGGTGATCTCGGCCTCCGTGTCAAATGTAGCCCCCGCCTTATCTTCCCGCTGGTTCTCCACAAAGACATTGCCTTCCATAATCATGGTCTTTGCCTTCTCCCTCGACGGAGCCAGTCCTCTGTTTACAAGCAAAACATCTAATCGTTCTTTCAAAAGTCATTCCTTTCCGCACCGCTTTCCTGTGCGTGCAGTTCTTCATATGCCTCTATGGTGCGCTCCGTGATCGTCTCCGCATCGATTCCGACTTCCCTGCGCAGAATCTCCACATTGCCATGTTCCACGTACTCATCCGGAATCGCGATGGCAAGCACTCTCACAGAGAGATTGTGCTCCTCGTAAAAACGCATGACCTGTTCGCCCATGCCGCCGCTGATCACATTCTCCTCCATCGTAACGATAAGGTCGTGATGCCTTGCTGCGGACAGGAGCGCATCCTCATCCAGCGGCTTTGCAAACCGCGCATTGATTAAGCTGCTCTCATAGCCGAGCGCCTTCAGCCGCTCATGCACCGCCTCCGCCGTCTTCACCATCGCACCAAGTGCAAACAGCGCGATCTTCCCCGACCGGTAGATCCACTCACTCTTGCCGCAGGCGATCGGCGCCCGGTACTCTCTTAATCCGTCATACGCCTCTCCTCTCGGATATCTTATCGCAATCGGCGAGGAAAAATCAACTGCATATTTAATCATATCCGACAGTTCCCATTTATTCTTCGGCGCCATAATGGTCATATTCGGTATCGTTGAGAGATAGGAGATGTCAAAAATTCCCTGGTGGGTCTCCCCGTCGCTGCCCACAAGTCCTGCACGGTCGATCGCAAATACCACCGGCAGGTTCTGAATACAGACGTCGTGGAGGATCTGGTCGTAGGCGCGCTGTAAAAAAGATGAATACACGGCAAAGATCGGCTTTAAGCCTCCCGCCGCGAGCCCAGCCGCAAATGTCACCGCATGCTGCTCCGCAATGCCCACATCAAAAAAACGCTCCGGAAACATATTGTGGAAACGTTTTAATCCCGTTCCGTCGGTCATCGCCGCCGTGATTGCCACCACGCGCTCATCACGGTCGCCAAGCTTGCGCATCACCGTGGAAAAAACATCGGTATAGTTTGCTTTTACCCGCGGATGCTTCGGAAGTCCCGTCTCGATATCAAACGGCTCCGTCCCATGGAACCGCGCCGGATGCCGCTCGGCAGGTGTATAGCCTGTTCCCTTGTGCGTAATGACATGCACCAGCACCGGTCCATCCACACGCGACGCTTCCTGCAGCAGCTTTAAAATACCCTTGATATCGCCTCCGTCCACCGGTCCGAGATAAATAATCCCCAGTTCCTCAAACAGCATCCCCGGAATGAACAGCTGCTTAATTCCGCTCTTCGTGCGCCGGATACGCTCCACCATCTTATCGCCGTAGACCGGAATCTTGTTGAGGGAATTCATGACCCCGAGCTTTAAATCCCGGTAGGCATCCGCCGTGCGGAACCCCGCCAGGTAGGTCGACAGTCCGCCGACATTCTCCGAGATGGACATATTATTGTCGTTTAGGACGATGATAAAGTTGGAGTTAAGCTGCGCCGCATTATTAAGCGCCTCAAACGCCATACCTCCGGTCAGCGCACCGTCTCCGATCACCGACACCACCTTGTAATCCTCCCCGGTAATCTCTCTCGCATGCGCGTACCCCAGTCCCGCCGAAATGGACGTGGAACTGTGTCCCGTGTCAAAGCAGTCACATTCGCTTTCCTTGCGCTTCGGGAATCCGCTCATTCCCCCGTACTTGCGCAGCTGGTCAAATCCCTCTTTTCTTCCGGTCAGAAGCTTGTGGGTATAAGACTGATGCCCGACATCCCAGATCAGCTTATCCTTCGGCAGATCCAAAAACAGATGCAGCGCCATGGTCAGCTCGATCACGCCCAGATTAGACGCAAGATGTCCCCCGGTATCCGAGATTTTCTCGATTAAAAATTGACGAATCTCCGATGCAAGAATTTTCAGTTCCTCATCGGAGAGTTCCTTGATATCATTTTCTTTTTGTATACGTTCCAAGATCATACAGAGCACCTCTGCTTTTTATCGTAGTTTACTTCTCCCGGAGGATCAGATATCTGAGCAGTTCCGTCAGATATTCGTTCTTAACCACAAGGGAATCCATCCGCGCAATCGCCTGCTCGGATAGTGACGCAACATCCGCCTTCGCCTTCTCAATGCCCTCATAGGTCACGTACGTGATCTTGTGGTTCTTCTCATCGCTGCCGATGGGCTTTCCCAATACCTCCATGGTGCTCGTGACATCGAGAATGTCATCCTGGATCTGAAATGCAAGTCCGACCTCACCGGCTGTCTGCTCGATAATCTTCTGTTCGCCCTGCGTGGCTCCCGCCAGCACCGCTCCTGTGAGCATTGCCCCCTCGATCAGAGCACTCGTCTTCAGACGGTAGATAAAATCGAGCTTTTCCTTGGTCATGCCCGGCTTTCCCTCCGACTCGACGTCCACCGTCTGACCGCCGACCATTCCATAGATTCCAGCCTTTGCGGTCAGAATCTGAAATGCCTGACATACCCCGGGATTGCCCGGTTCCATGGCGAATGCCCGCGCCGCCGTCTCGTATGCATAATTTAGAAGCGCATCTCCCGCGAGGATTCCCATCGCCTCCCCGTACACGGCGTGCGTGGTCTTCTTCCCCCGGCGGTATTCGTCATTATCCATTGCCGGAAGATCATCATGCACCAGTGAGTAGGTGTGAATCATCTCGATCGCTGCCATGAACGGTTCGATCACCTCGGATCTTCCTCCAAACAGGCGGTAAGTCTCCTGCATCAGCATCGGGCGGAGACGCTTACCTCCCGCCAGCACGCTGTAATTCATCGCCTCCATGATGGTCTTCTGATAGCCTTCTTCCTTTGGCAGGTATTTTTTTATGATCTGTTCAATCTGCGCTGTGCGCTCCGCCATCTCGGTCTTAAAATCCATCGTCTGCATCCCCCTACCGTTCTTACATCTCTTCCATTTCCCCGTCCTCACCGAGGATCTGCATCTTTTTTTCCACCTCATCCAGAATGGTTCCGCAATTCTTAAGCTGCAGAACCCCCTGCTGATACAGCGCAAAAGCTTCCTCCAGCGAAATCTCCGGCTCCTCCATCTGCGTGAGGATCGTCTCGATCTGGGTAAAAGCCTCCTCAAGCGTCGGCTTTTTTTCATTCTGATTATCCATCGATTCTTCCTTTCTCCGAACCATCCGCTGCGGCATCCTGCCTACAGATCTCTGTCACCGCCGCCTTTAGGCTGCCCCGGTAGAGATGAATGGAAAGCGCTTCTCCGATCTGCACAGTGCCGGCATCCGTCAATGCATGTCCGCCGGCATCCTCCACATAAGAATATCCCTGTGCCAGCTTCTTAAGCGGCGACATTCCATCCAGGCTTCCCGAAAGGAGTGCCAGCTTATGGCGCTTCTGTTCGAGTATTGCCTGCATCCGGCGCTCTAAGGCAGCGCCAAGCTCATCCAAACGCTTTTCATTCTCCTTCAGCTTGGTGCGCGGATTCAGATAGCGCAGCTTCTCCTCATCATGCATGAGGCGTGTGCGCATCTGATTCAGCTTTAATTCCAGCTGGCGTCTCATCTGCGTGCCATAGTCCATCAGCCACTTTTCGACGAGCTGCACATCAAACACCGCAAGTTCCGCCGCCGCGGAGGGTGTCGGTGCCCGCAGATCTGCCACATAATCCGAGATCGTCGTATCCGTCTGATGTCCGACCGCCGAAATCACCGGCGTGTTGCATGCAAAAATTGCCCGCGCAACCTCTTCTTCATTGAATGCCCACAGATCCTCGATCGACCCGCCGCCGCGTCCAACAATGATAACGTCCACACCCAGCACATCCAGCGCATGGATGCCGCGCACAATACTTGCTGCGGCGCCGTCCCCCTGCACGAGCGCAGGATATAAGATCAACTGCACATAGGGATTCCTTCTGGCTGCAATGTTGCGGATATCCTGTATGGCAGCTCCCGTGGGCGCTGTCACAATACCGATCCTCGTGGCATACCTTGGTATCGGCTTTTTGTATGCCGCATCGAACATTCCCATCTCCTCGAGTTCGCGCTTTAACGCCTCATACTTCAGATAGAGATTCCCGGCGCCCTCAAGTTCAATCTCTCTGGCATAGAGCTGGTACTTTCCGTCCCGCTCGTACACCTCCACGGAGCCGGTCACAACGACCTTATCGCCCTCCTTCATCTGAAAGGCCAGTCCGCGGCGGTACCTGGAAAACATGACTGCGGCGATCGTCCCCGTCTGATCCTTGAGGGTAAAATAAATATGACCGCTGGAGTGGTATTTGCAGTTCGATACTTCTCCCTTGATACTGATCTGGTGCAACATAAAATCCTGTGCAAACATGTTCTGGATATATGTATTTACCTGACCGACAGAATAGATATTTTTTCTCATACCAGCTTTGCAAGCACACCGTTGATAAATGCAGGCGACTCATCGGTGCCATACTTTTTGGCAAGCTCCACCGCCTCGTTGATGGCAACGCCGACCGGCACATCCTCATCGTACTTCATCTCATAGACTGCCAGGCGGATCAGCGTGAGATCTACCTTTCCCATACGTCCGGTCTTCCAGCCTTCCGCCACCGCATCGATCGCCTCGTCAATCTCTGCAAGATGTGCCACGATATCCTCGCATTTGCCGGAAATGTATGCGCCGTCCTTTGTATCCCACGGCTCCTCCGTCTCCTCATAGACGGCAATCTGCTCCGGCAGTTCCTGTCTGTCATGGAACTCCACGCCAAACAACAGCTTAAATATCTGTTCTCTCAACTCTCTTCTGGTCATAAACCTTTCCTTTCTCTCATGTCCCCGTCTTCTTCGTCACATTTCCCTGTACAGGAAAAAAGGATGTCGCAGGGACATCCTTTATCTTATTCACCGTGATTCGATGCGTTACTTGTTGCTGCCCATGTCCACACTTGCGATACGGATATTCACGATAGATACTTCCAGACCGGTCATATTCTCAATCGCATTCTTGACTCTGTCCTGCACCTTGGCTGACACTTCAGGGATCGAATAACCATATGAAATGTTCAGTGCCACATCCACGCTTACCTTTCCGTCGAGAACTTCTACACGAATTCCTTTGGAAAGGTTCTTCATACCAAGCTTACTTACCAGTTCATTTGTGATGTTGCCAGCCATGGAACCAACGCCCTCAACCTCGGTAGCGGCAAGTCCTGCGATAATGGCAACCACTTCATCTGCAATCTTCACTTCTCCCAAATTACCGTCCTTTATTTTAAATGTTTTGCGATCCTCACCCATGTCAAATGCCTCCTAAGTGATATTATGCGTTTATTATAACAGACTATTCCCGTTTTGGAAACCAAAAAAAGTATTAAATTATTCGGTCACACCGAGTTCCTGAAAATCGCATCCGTCATCACCGCCTGGGGAGACAAAAGCATATGCGCTCGTCGTTCCCTTCCATGTGACAGAAAAGCTTCCCTCCAGATCCAGGAACGAATGTGCTTCAGCAATCCCCGTCACAAGTTCCGCCATATCCTCGATAAAGCTCTCCACCATCGCCGGGTTGGTGCACTCCTTCTCCTCGATCTCCTCCTCCACGAAAAGGCGCAGCACAAAATCATCCAGATCGCTCTCGTCATCAAGTTCTGCCCTGCTGATATAAGGATTATTACAGCTCTCTAACACACGCTTCATGTAGGAAGCACAGGAAAGGATCCGCGACTGCGACACGTCCTCCGCCTCCAGGAAAATCTTGTATTCCATCTTCATTGTATCTGCCATCTTATGTCCTCTTTTCCGTGCCTTGGCAAACGCCGCATCACTTTCCTATAATCTCCGCCGTATCAATGAACTCATAAGGAGTCTGCTGATAGACGTAGTAATTTAACCAGTTGCTGTAAAGGATATTGCCGTGCGAGCGCCACTGCAGGTTCGGCTTTTTCGTATCGTCATCGTCCGGATAATAGTTGACCGGCGGCTCAATGGGAAGCCCCTTCTCCTTGTCCCGCTTGTATTCTTTATCCAGCGTGTAGCGGTCATACTCCGGATGTCCCATCACAAAGATTCTTCTGCCCTCGTCCGCAATCGCGAGGAATACGCCCGCCTCCTCAGACTCCGCAAGAATGGTCAGCTCCTTGACTTTGCGGATGTCCTCCGTGCGCACCTCGGTATGTCTGGAGTGCGGCGCCATAAAGTAATCGTCAAAACCGCGCACCAGCGGCACTTTCCGGTTCATCACACGGTGTTCGTAGACACCGAATTTTTTCTGCGGCAGGAGATACTTTTTCAGACCGTAGTGATAGTACATTCCCGCCTGTGCCCCCCAGCACAGATGCAGGGTGGACGTCACATGGCTCTTCGTCCACTCAAAGATCTGGCAGATCTCCTCCCAGTAATCCACGTCCTCGTATTCCATCTGCTCCACCGGTGCCCCGGTGATGATCAGCCCGTCAAAATAGCGTCTCTTAATATCCGCAAAACTCTCGTAGAATTTATTCAGATGACTCATCGACGTATTCTTGGACTCATGGCTGGACACCGCAACAAATGTCACATCGACCTGAAGCGGCGTGTTCGACAGGGAACGCAGAAGCTGCAGTTCCGTCTCTTCCTTCAGCGGCATCAGATTTAAAATTCCGATCTTGATCGGTCTGATGTCCTGATGCATCGCACGATTCTCATCCATAACAAATATATTTTCCTTCTCCAGTATTTCCTTTGCAGGTAAATCACTCTGTATTCTGATTGGCATAAAAATGTTACCTCTCTATCTGCAGCATGTCGTACAGTTCGTCCTCACTGATCACTCTGATGCCGAGTTCCTGCGCCTTCGTAAGCTTGCTTCCCGCGCTCTCCCCCGCGAGGACATAATCCGTCTTCTTTGACACAGATCCGGATACCTTTCCTCCATACCGCTCGATCAACGTCTGCGCTTCCTTTCTGCCAAGCGTCGGCAGGGTTCCCGTCACCACAAGGGTCTTTCCGCTAATGACAGAGTCCACGGTCTCGCTCTCCTCCGCCGTCATGTTGACGCCGGATTGTGCAAGTCTCTGCAGCACCACCTGGTTCTTCTCATCTGAAAAATAACTCTGGATGCAGTCCGCACTGACTTTTCCGATGTCCCCGACTGCCGTCAGTTCCTCCTCGGATGCCTCCAAAAGCCGCTCCATGGTCTTAAAATGCTTCATGATCGCCTTCGCTGCCGCCTTTCCGACATTCGGTATCCCAAGACCGGTCAACAGCTTGTACGCATCATTCTGCTTGGCTTTTTCTATCGCCTCCAGAAGCTTGTCCGTGTTCTTCTCCTTGCCGATGATTCCCTGTGCAATCAGTTCCTCGCGGTGCTCCTTCAGCGAAAAAATGTCCGCGACATTTTTAATATAACCCATTCTGACGAGCTCTTCAATATAAACCGTTCCAAACCCCTTGATGTCCATGGCGTCTCTTCCGACAAAATTGATGATGTGGCGCTCCAGCTGCGCCGGGCAGTTCGGCGATGTACACTTGATGTCCGCCGTATCGCGTTCCCGCTCTGTCTTCGCCCCGCACACCGGACAGACATCCGGTATCACAAAGCGCTTCCAGCCCTCCGGGCGCTTTTCTTTCCGCACTTCCTTCACCTTCGGAATGATCTCGCCGGATTTGTAGACGACGATGGTGTCCCCGATTCCGACATCCAGATCATCGATAAAGTCCTGATTGTGAAGCGTCGCCCTCGAAACGCTCGTTCCACAGAGCCGTATCGGCTCAAATACTGCAGTCGGCGTGATCCTGCCTGTCCTTCCAACCGACAGCTCGATATCCAAAAGCTTTGTCTCTTTTTCCTCCGGCGGATATTTGTAGGCGATCGCCCATCTGGGCACTTTCGAGGTTGCCCCGAGCTTCTCCCGGTCCGAGAAACGGTTGATCTTGACCACCGCTCCGTCAATGTCATAGCCGAGGTTGCCGCGGTTCTCGCCGATGGCGGTAATCGCCTCCCACACTTCATCTGCCGTCTTGCAGACACGGTAATCGTCAATCACATGAATTCCCTGTTTCTTCAGATATTCATATCCCTGTGTGTGCGTGTCAAACTGCATTCCCCGCACCTGCTGGATATTAAATATAAACAGCGACAGCTTACGCTCTTTCGTGATCGCGGAATCCAGCTGGCGGAGCGTGCCCGCCGCACAGTTTCTCGGATTGGCGAACGGCTTTTTCCCGAGCAGCTCCTGTTTTTCATTCACGGCATCAAAATCCGCATTCTTCATGTAGACTTCCCCGCGGATCTCCAGATACTCCGGTGCCTCCCGGAGCTTCTTTTTCACGTCGCCGATCACCTTTGCATTCGCCGTGACATCCTCGCCGAAATTGATGCCGTCGCCGCGCGTCTCCGCGAGCGCCAGCTCCCCGTTCTCATAGCGCAGCGTCATCGAAAGTCCATCGATCTTATACTCCACGACAAACTCCGGATCATCCAGCTGTTCTTTCATCTGTGCCACAAAATCATAGATCTCTTCCTTTGAGAACACATCCTGCAGGCTTAGCATCGGGACATTGTGCCTTACCAGCACACCCGCCGTCCGCTTCGCTGTGCCGCCCACCTTCTGGGTCGGTGAATCCGGTGTGACCAGCTCGGGATGTTCCCGCTCCAGCCGCTTTAATTCCAGCATCAGCTGGTCAAACTCGTAATCGGATATCTCCGGATTATCCTGATTGTAATAGCGGTCACTGTGATACGCAATCTGTTCCCGCAGGTTTTTGATCTGTTCTTCCGGTGTCATCTCTTTTTCTCCCCCGTCTTTTTTGCAGGCATCACCGGATCGCTGGACGAATCCGCGGTCAGGCGGAGCAATTCGTGATACTCCTCCTCCGTCACATTCCGGTATGTTCCACTCTTTAAACTGCCCAATTCAATATTCATAATACGCACGCGCACCAGCTTTTCCACACGGTAGCCGAAATATTCACACATCCTCCGGATCTGCCGGTTCAATCCCTGCGTTAAAATGATCCGGAACTCGCGCTTGCCGATGCGTTCCACAAAGCACCGGCGTGTTGTCGCATTCAGCTCCACGAGCGGCACGCCGCCTGCCATTCCGCGCAGAAAAGACTCCGTGAGCGGTTTGTTTACCGTCACCAGATATTCCTTCTCGTGCATGTTTCCCGCCCGCATAATCTTGTTCACAAGATCGCCCTGATTCGTCAAAAGAAGCAGCCCCTCCGAGTCCTTGTCGAGTCTTCCGACCGGGTAGATGCGCTTCGGATAATGAATATAGTCGATCACATTGTTTTTCTCGCGTTTTTCCGCTGTGCAGACAATTCCCGCCGGCTTGTGAAACGCGAGCAGGATGCGTTCTTCCTCCTGGCTTACGCTTCTCCCCTGAAAGCAGACCGTCTGCCCCGGCAGCACTCTTGTCCCGGGCCTGGCGCAGACTCCGTCCACGGTGACTGCACCCGCCTCGATCTGACGGTCCGCCTCACGTCTTGAACACACACCTGCCTCACTCAGATATTTGTTGATCCGCACTCCCTGTTCGTCCATAATCTCTCCGTTTCAAATATTCTCTCTGTGAAAAAACGGAGACTTCCTTTTAAAAAGTCTCCGTTTTCCGGTATCAGCCAGGCCGCACCGCTTACTGTAATAAAGATGTCTTTATGTAACCGGTCTCGCCGTTCCATTTTACCTTGGTCCAGCCTTCCGCATAGCTCATCACAACTGTGACCTTCTCTCCCGCATAAGCCGTTCCGACTTTGCTGGAATCCTCGCTCATTCCTGAGCGGATATTCGTGGTATTCTCCAGCATAATCACCGTTCCCTCTGCGATGGAAGCACTGTTTGTGCTGTCGCTGTTATCCGATGAACTGTCCGAATTATTGTCCGCCGTCGTATCCGGCAGATCATAGGTCAAAAACTCATTCTTGACATAACCTGTCGTACCGTTGTAATCAATCACGCTCCAGTCGCCGTCCACCGCTGTACGGGTGACAACGGTTCCCTGATCTAAGGTGCCGAGCTTTTCAGATTCCGTATCCGCTGCGGCACGGACATTCACACGATCCTTCGTCGCAAGCGTCTCTGTCTGCTGTACAGTCTCTTCCTGCTGCTCTGTCTCCTGCGGTTGCTCGGTCTCCGGCTGTTCCGCCGCCTCGGTCGCTTCGGTCTGCTCTGTTGCCGCCTGTGCCGCCACCTGGCTCACCCAGTCCTTGATCGCTGCAGGAATCGTCGTCTGAATCATATTCGCCAGATTCTCATCCGCTGCAAGCGCCTCATCGTATCTCGTCTGCACCTCGCTCTGCAGCTCTACCACATCCGACTCGCTCTCAAACTGACCGATCAGGCTCTGTACGCTGGTGTCGAGCGCGTTCTCCTGATTGGCAAGATTGTACTGGCTGTACAGGTTGTCAATATAAAGCGTGCCGTCATCGTTCGTACGGACATAGAAGAAATCCAGTCCCGGCGCTGTGGTATCCACTCCCGTAAACTTGATCTCCATCGACACGGAAACCAGATAAGAGTTCGCATCCAGCCCTGTCTTGGTGTAGCACTTGATATTCTGATATTCATCCACATACTGTGAAAATAATCCGATGTAGCTCTGCTCATTTGCAGAAATCGGTGTCGCAATCGAAGAGAGAGTCGTAATGTCTCCCGCCGCATACGCCGTGTAATACTGTGTAATCAGTGTGTTGATATTCTCATAGGCATCCACCTGATAGGCTTCTTCCGTCGCCTGCGTGCTCTCCGTCGCGTTCGCATTCACCACGACATCAGAGTCGGATCCCTTCGGCTTCGCACACATGGCAAGCACGAGGATTAAAACGACCACCAGCGCTCCCGCCGCAAAATACCGGATGTGCTCCCGGATAAATCGGAGAACCTCATTCTCCTTTTTTCTCTGCTTAATCGGCGTTCTCTTCGTCTCCTTCTCCTCTGTCTTATGATTCTCTGTATGATTCAAACTGGAATTCTCCATTGATTCTCCACCGTACCTTTCCCAAACAATTCGTCATCCGCTGCACTACCGCATCATCTGTGTGCACATCTGCAGGCACAGATGTTCCAATCTGACAGTCTCTCGCCTGTCAAAGATTCTCCAATATTCTATGGCAGAGCAATCTGCTCTGCCATATCTGTCAAAAAAATGCACCCGGCGGGAATCGAACCCGCATTGCCGGAGTCGGAGTCCGGTGTTCTATCCATTAGACTACGGTTGCCCATTGCGCATCTCTGAAAAACTCATATCGCAACGAACATATACTAGCACATTGGCATTTTGTTTGTCAACGCTTATCCCAAAAGCTTTTCTGAAAATTGTGTGAACTCACACAGTAACGGTATCTGCGGTGGTGCCATCCAGTGCTTTTTTGTCTGCCGTAATCTGTGCAAACAGTTCCTTCTGGCGCGCTGCATCATCCCCCGGGATCCGCAGTGCGATCAGAAGCGCGGTGTCCGTGATTCCCTGTTCCTTTAAAAAGACGGCATCCTCTTTTTTCTGCAGACCGTTGCGGTAGCGGTACACGATCTGGTCCAGACGGTCAAACATCTGCATCAGCTCTTTGAAACGATTTTCGCGTTCTAAAAGGTTCGTCCCGTAACGTGTCTGCTCCATTCCCGCCGTTGCGATCACCTGCATGCAAAGCCGGAGTTCTCCCGTCACATCCGACGCCTCCATCAAAACGTCCGGGCGCTCCTTTCTGCGCTCAAGGAAATACGCCTTGGCGCCGTCCACATCGCGTCTTGCAAAATAGTCGGCAAGCTGCTCTTTCATCTCTCTCGTCTCCGCCTTCTCACCGATCATCCCCACCTTGCACTCACACACCGAAAGTCTCTGCACCGTTACCCAGACCAGCAGCAGGAATTCGGAGATAAATCCGAACACGCGCTTATGGTAGGCGTCCTCCCCCGTCTCCAGACAGATCCGTTTTTCCACCTCGGCAAATATGGAAAAGAGCCAGCTGCAGTACGAATCATAGAGCTTCTTCGATGTGACAAACATATTCCCGAAATACGTCCTTGTGCCGTGCACCAGCCTCTCAAACGCCGGATAATATGCCGGATAACGTTCTTTTATCACCTCTCCCGCCGCATCCAGCGCCTTTTTGTTATGATTGGCACAAAAACCGTAATAGTAGGAGTTATTGAGTGCAACCTGCTTCGTCGTAATCAGATCGTACTCTGATAAAAGCTTTTCGTAATCGTCCTCCATAAGAATCCTCTCATCCGCCCCGAGCAGATATCTCCGGTAATGACAGGTGCCCACATAATCCACATCGTGACAGTTTTTCCACACCCAGTAGAGCCCGGTCAGCTCACTGTAATAGCAATTTTTGTCGGAAATATTCTCTCCGGTATCATCCCCCGGATAGCCCAGGTCTTCCCCGCACGCGCGTCCCACATGGAGCGGACGAAACAGCGGGCTCTGCGGCATCTCAAACTTTTTATGTGTCATGACATAGATACGGATCTTCATTCTTCCTCCAGGAACATATGTTTGCATTTTCATTTACTTTTGTTCACTTCTCTGCTATAATACACCATCATAAGGAGGATTACCATATGCCGCAGCCGCTCATTTATCACATTGACGTCAATTCCGCATTTTTAAGCTGGGAAGCCGCCGAACTTCTGCGCCAGGATCCGGACGCCCCGGACATCCGCTCTTTTCCTTCCGTCATCGGCGGCAGCGAAAAGACACGGCACGGGATTGTTCTCGCCAAGTCGCCATCCGCAGCCGCGCTCGGCGTCTGTACCGGCGAGCCGCTCGCCCAGGCAAGACGCAAGTGCCCTGATTTAAAAATCTATGCCCCGCACTACAGCATCTATGTGGAGCGTTCCCGCCAGTTCATGGCACTTCTCAAAGAATATGCGCCCTCGGTGGACACCTACAGCATCGACGAGGCCTTCTGCGACATGACAGGCACCTCCTCGCTCTACGGCAATCCGGTGGACTTTGCCCACAGGCTGAAGGACGAGATTCACACCCGGCTCGGCTTTACCGTGAACATCGGCATCTCCTCCAACCGGCTGCTCGCCAAGACTGCCTCCGACTTTGAAAAACCGGACAAAGTACACACGCTTTTCCCATCCGAAATGGAAGAAAAGTTCTGGCCGCTTCCGATCGAGGATCTGTTTTTCGTCGGGAAATCCACCGCCCTAAGGCTCCGCTCCCTCGGCATCACAACCATCGGCCAGCTGGCCAAAAGCGATCACGCCATGATTCTCTCCGTCTTTAAGTCCCACGGCGACACCATCTGGAATTATGCCAACGGAATCGAATCCACACCGCTGTCCCACAACGACGCCGCAAGCAAGGGATTCGGCAATTCCCTCACGCTCCAGTACGATGTGACGGACGCCGCGGTGGCAAAGCATGTGCTTCTCTCGCTCTGTGAGACGGTCGGTGCCAGAATCCGCGCTGCCGGCGCCTATGTCAGCGTGGTGCAGGTGCAGATTGTGGACAATGATTTCCGCCACACTTCCAGACAGGTAACGCTCGCTTCCTCCACCAACGTCACGGAGAAGCTGTACACCTGTGCCTGTGAGCTCTTCGACGAGCTCTGGGATCACCGTCCAATCCGGCTGCTCGGCGTCTCGACCGGCAAGGCGACGCAGGAACACTACGAGCAGTACGACCTGTTTGACATGCAGAAGAACGAGAAGCTCTCCCGCCTGAATGTGGCGGTCGACGCCATCCGCTCCCGCTACGGGGAAGATTCCATCAAGCGCGCCTGCTTTATCGAAGCGGACGATGCAGCGCCCGCGCTCTCCCACATGACCGGCGGCATGCAGCGCGCCAAGCGCAATGCAGCGCATCCGGCAGACGCGGCGTCCGATCCGGCACGTCCCCCGTAATCGCCAGCCGTAACGGAAAAGGATGGGGATAAGGGATATCACAGGAACTCCCGGGAACAGAAAGCTCCGGAATAGAACGGACGGCGGCAAATCTTTGAAGCAAAATTCGTGTATTTCTTCCATGCCGCGTCCGGCATCCCATTTCGTGTCTTGGCCACGTTTGGACACTCACGGAGTGTGTCCGACAAGCCGCAGACAATGAGCGGACTTTCTGGTGTCCCTAATGGCACCTCTTCACAGACAATATAAAACCGCGCGAACCGAAACTCGCCGGCATCTGCTATTGAAAATAAGGCAGATGCCGACTCAGACATCGGCTTCGCGCGGTTATGTTCTATTCAGAGGTGTCCATAAGGGACACACACAAAAGTCCTAAAATTGTCTGCCGGCTTGCGGACTCATTACGTGGAGTGTCCAAACTTGGAAAGACACGGATCATCGAAGATGCCAGGCGCGGCGTGGTTAGAAATACCGGATTTTGCGGTCAGAATTGCCGCCGTCTGTTCTATCCGGAACTTTCCGGTATCGGTTTTTCAGAATATCCCTTATCCCCATCCTTGCCGTACGGCAGTACGCTTTTGGGGCGTGCCGTCTCTTACGCCACGGTCTCCTCGAACTGCGAGTTATACAGGTTCGCATAAAAGCCCTGCTTCTTGAGCAGTTCTTCGTGTCTGCCCTGCTCTACGATGTCGCCGTCCTTCATGACAAGGATCATATCCGCATCGCGTATGGTCGACAGGCGGTGTGCGATGACAAAGCTGGTACGTCCCTTCATCAGGTGATCCATCGCTTTCTGGATCGCCACCTCTGTGCGCGTATCAACCGACGACGTCGCCTCGTCAAGAATCAGGATCTTGTTGTCTGCAAGAATTGCTCTGGCGATGGTGAGAAGCTGCTTCTGCCCCTGTGAGACGTTGCTTGCATCCTCGTTTAACTCCATCTGATAGCCACCCGGCAGTGTGCGGATAAAGTGGTCGGCGTGCGCCGCCTTCGCTGCGGCAATGACTTCCTCATCCGTCGCATCCAGCCTGCCGTAACGGATATTTTCCATGATCGTTCCCTGAAACAGCCAGGTATCCTGAAGCACCATACCGAATGCCTCACGCAGATCCCGCCGGTTAAAGCTTCTCACGTCATGACCGTCAAGGCAGATTGCGCCGCTGTTTACATCATAAAAACGCATCAGAAGTTTGACCATAGTGGTCTTTCCGGCGCCTGTCGGTCCGACAATGGCAATCTTTTGTCCCGGAGCCACATTTACGCTGAAGTCGTGAATGATCGTCTGATCCGGCTGGTAGCCGAAATGAACATGCTCAAACGATACCGCGCCTGTCACCTTGGAAATATCACAAGGATTCTCCACGGACTGGTCTTCTTCCTCCTCATTCAGGAATTCAAACACACGCTCCGAAGCCGCCGCCATCGACTGCACCTGGTTGATGACCTGTGCGATCTGCTGGATCGGCTGTGTGAAACTTTTCACGTACTGGATAAACGCCTGAATATCTCCGATTGTGATCGTTCCCCGGATGGCGAGCAGTCCGCCGCTCAGCGCAACGGCCGCGTATCCGAGATTTCCGACAAACATCATGATCGGCTGCATCATACCGGAGAGGAACTGTGACTTCCATGCCGATTCATACAGCTGCTGGTTCGTCGCATCAAACTCCTCGATCGTATCCTGCTCTCTGTTAAATGCCTTAATGACCAGATGTCCTCCGTAGATCTCCTCCACCTGTCCGTTGATATGTCCCAGATATTCCTGCTGATTCTTAAAGTATTTCTGCGACTTCTTCACAACGAAGGAAATCAATCCTGCGGAGATCGGCAGAATCACAAGTGCAATCAGCGTCATAAGCGGCGAGATGCTGAGCATCATGATAAATACACCGATCAGTGTCGCAACCGAGGTAATGATCGTGGTGATACTCTGGTTGAGTCCCTGTCCTAAGGTATCCACATCGTTGGTGATTCTGGAAAGCACCTCACCGTAGGTACGGCTCTCAAAATACTTCATCGGCATCCGGTTGATCTTCTCCGAGATTTCCTTCCGGAGCTGGTAACAGATCTTCTGGGTCACCCCGGTCATAATCCAGCCCTGCACAAACGAAAACAGTGCACTGAGAAGATACAGACCCAATACAAACAGCAGAATCTTTCCTATATAAGTAAAATCTATTCCGCCTGTTCCGCGGATCTTCGCCATCAGTCCTTCCGAGAGCGCTGTCGTCGCTTTTCCGAGAATCTTTGGTCCGATTACGCTGAATACCGTGGAGCACGCCGCAAATACTGCAACAATAACGATTGCAAACTTAAAATGCCGGATATAGGATGCCAGTTTTCCGATGGCTCCCTTTAAATCCTTCGGCTTCTCTCCCGGCGCCATACCGCGTCCGCCCATCGGTCCACGGCGTCTGCCCATTCCTTTTGCCGTCTCATTTCCGTTACTCATTCACAGACACCTCCTGTTCCTCCATTCCAAGCTCTTTTGCCGACATCTGGGATCTCGCGATCTCACGATAAGTTTCACAGTCGCGAAGCAGTTCCTCGTGTGTTCCCTTTCCGACAATGCGTCCATCGTTTAATACCAGAATCTGATCTGCATGCAGGATCGTGCTGATCCGCTGCGCGACGATGATCACCGTCTTGTCGGCAACCTTTTTGGCAAGTGCCCGGCGCAGTGCGGCATCCGTCTTCAAATCCAGTGCGGAAAAGCTGTCGTCAAAGATAAAAACCTGCGGCTGCTTTGCGATCGCCCTGGCGATGGCAAGACGCTGTTTCTGACCTCCCGACACATTGCTTCCGCCCTGTGCAATGGCACTGTCGTATCCCTCTTTTTTCTCCGCGATAAAATCCGATGCCTGCGCAATCTCTGCCGCTTCCCGGATCTGTTCATCGGTCGCATCATCCTTGCCGAATCTTAAATTCGATGCGATGGTACCGGAAAACAATACTCCTTTCTGTGGTACAAAACCAATCTCCTCCCGAAGTTCTGCCATGGCAAGCTTCCGGATATCAATGCCGTCCATGGTAATGCTTCCGCCCGTCACATCGTAGAGACGCGGAATCAGGTTCACCAGTGTTGACTTTCCGCAGCCGGTACTGCCGATGATTGCCGTCGTCTTTCCCGGCTCCGCAACAAAGTCAATGTCCGAGAGCACATCCTCCTGCGCGTTCGGGTAGCGGAAGTTCACATGGGAAAAACAGATCACGCCGCGGTGTTCTTTTATTTTCTCCGGCTGCATTGGTTCCGCGATCGAGGACTGCGTGCGGATGACCTCATCAATACGCTCCGCAGCCACTGCCGCACGCGGAAGCATAATCGACATTGCCGCGAGCATTAAGAATGCCATGACAATCATCATCGCATACGTGATAAACGCCGTCATGGAGCCGACCTGCATGGTTCCCTGATCAATCTTATGTGCGCCGAACCACACAATTCCAACCGTAAGCACATTCATGATCATCATCATTCCCGGCATCATAAATGTCATGACGCGGTTTGTAAAAAGCATGGTTTTCGTCAGATCGCGGTTCGCATCGTCAAAACGCTGCTCCTCTTTTTTCTCCCTGCCGAACGCCCGGATGACCGAAAGTCCTGTCAGGATTTCACGCGCCACGAGGTTGATGCGGTCCACCAGTTTCTGCATCAGCTTAAAACGCGGCATCGCAACCGCCATCAGAACCATCACATATCCCAGAATTACAAGCACTGCAAGCACAATGATCCAGCCCATACCGGCACCGGTCTGCAGTACCTTTAAGATTCCGCCGATTCCAAGGATCGGCGCATAAGCTACCATACGGATCAGAATCGCGCATGTCATCTGAATCTGCTGGATATCGTTCGTACTCCGGGTAATTAATGAAGCTGTTGAAAAACGATCCATCTCGGCATTGGAAAAGCTTACCACCCTTTTAAATATTTTTCCGCGGAGATCACGTCCGATTCCTGCACCGATGCGGGCGCCTATAAAGCCGACTAAGACCGTGGCAATCCCCATAATCAGAGCCATTCCCACCATTTTCAAACCGGCTTTCCACAGATAAGACTTCTGAATTGCTTCCACATCCACGCCTGCCGCCGCATCGCAGCCTGCCGCGTACGCCACGCCCATCGATTTGACAAGCGAACTGCCCATGGCATCGAGCATCGAGTTGAGTTCCCCGCGCATTGATAAAAGCTGGCCTTTTTCCAGCATGCCGCCGGATACCATCGCCTGCAGCAGATCTCTCATATCCACACAGGTGACTGTCGTCGTATTTCCTTCCTCGTTCTGCGTCTCTTTTTCAAATGTTTTTAATTCCACGCCCATGGACGCACCGATCTGCTCGATCGTCATTCCGTCCAGCGCAGACTCATCTGTATGCATCTGCTCTGCCATCAGTTTCTTAAATGTACTTTCCTCCATAGCAGACATCTGATAATTCATAAGAAGCGGTACGAGAAACGTATCATCCAGTTCCTCCAGCCGTTCTTCCCCGGTCACATTCCGCTCGTACACACTGCCATTTAACGCATAGCTTTCCTCCCAGGATGCCGTCTCTTCATCCGTCATCAAAAGTTCTGCCTTCTCATACTCCTCCGGTGTCAATGCCTCCGGCAGGATGTGTTTTATTCCCTGATTCTGAATTCCGACGTCAATAATGTCCGATGTGTATGCCGGCAGTGACAGATCGCACCACGCCTGCACAAACAACAGCAATAACACCAGGATCAGCGGTTTCCAGTATGGAATCATATTTTTAAAAATCTTTCCCATGTTGTCCTTCCTTTCTGTTTCGCATACTTCTCTTCTCGATTTCTTCTGCTGCAATGTCATATAATTCATCCAGGCATACTATGAGCTTTTTGAGATCCTGTTCATCCATCTGCGAAATGACTGCCCTGCCAAATTCCTGCATGGTGCATGTCATATTTTGCTGCATGTCCTCCCCACTCTCCGTCAGAGCGACACATGTATTGCGCCGGTCATTCTGATCTGTCATTCTGCAGATCCACCCATGATCCTCCAGATTCTTCAAAGTCCTTGACACAGCAGAATTCTTGGTATGAAGCTTCTCCGCCAATTCGGACACCGTGACTCTTCCTCCGCCTTTTTCCTGATTCAGCTGTGAAATTGCCCAGAGCATCATGCCGTCGCTTTTTGTCATATCGGAAAACAGATCTCCGATCCGTAGTTTTCCGAAACGGTTCATCGCCCGAAATAAACCCGCATACAATTCTTCCATATTTCACCACCTTGTTAATTATTAACACTGTTACATAATTTAGGACATTATAATAGCACAGGGAGATTGCTGCGTCAAGCAATCTCCCTGTGTTTATCTTTTTTTAATAATTCTATTGTATCTGGCTGCTGGCATGAATCGTATCCAGCATCTGTCTGAGTTCTTTCATGGCGAACTGTCCCGGCGCACTCGGCTTTTCGTGCGCGCCGAATGTGACGCAGGAGCCGAACGTCTCCCCGCTGATCCTGCTGATGCCGCCGAGTGATCCCATGGACATCGTAATCACCGGCGTATCCGGATTCTCCTCTCTAAACTGTGCCGTCACATCCAGCAGATTGAGCACGTCTTTATAATTCTGCGGCATCACCGCAAGCTTTACAATATCCGCTCCGCCGGCGCACATTTTCTCCAGCAGCATCTTCATGACTTCCGGAGACGGCGTCTGCTCAAAATCGTGATGTGAGGCAATGACCGACACTCCCATCTCCCGCAGCCTTTTTATCTTATGGAGCGGTCGGTCTTCCTCAAAGAATTCCAGATCCACCAGATCAACACAGCCGGATTCCGCCGCAAGATCGTGCAGATCGTCGAGCTGTTCCGCTTTCACCTGCGCCATGCCTCCCTGATGCGCGGTACGGAATGTATACAGGAAAAGCTTCTCCCCCAGCAGAGGCGCCACAGCCTCAAATACGCTCCGGATTGCATTGTAATCTGTAAAATCGCGGAATGCATCCACTCTCCACTCGATCATATCCGCGGTGCTCTGACTCAGATACGTGATCTCCCGGATCACCGACTGTGCATCCTGCTCTACCACGGGAACGCAGATCAACGGTTCCCCTCCCCCAATCACACGGTGTTTTATCTCCAATGGCTTCATGTTCCTGCTCCCTTTCCATACCTGCATTTTTTCATCCGGACCACTTCCATGCACGGCTTTTTTTACAGTTTACTCCATTCTGAATAAATATGCAAATATTTGACATCTATTGTAATATCAGCTAAGATAATTACGATTCAAACAGAAAGGAGTGTGCGGTGTCTTTTTCCTTATCCACACAATGTCATATGAGTTTTACATTTTTAAACGAACTGCCGTCACCGGCCGAAATCAAACAGAACTATCCGCTTTCCGACAAGCTGAAAGCGTTAAAAAAAGAGCGTGATGCTGCGATCAGCGCCGTCATTACCGGAGCAGATTCCCGTTTTCTCGTCATCATCGGACCTTGCTCCGCGGACAACGAAGATTCCGTCTGCGATTATGTCAGCCGCCTCACTTCCATTCAGGAGGATGTTGCGGACAAGCTGATTCTGATTCCGCGTGTCTACACCAACAAACCACGCACCACAGGCGAAGGTTATAAGGGTATTGCCTCACAGCCGGATCCGGAAAAAGCGCCGGACATGATTGAGGGACTGATCGCCATGCGCAAAATGCACATTCGCGCGATCGAGGAAAGCGGTCTTACCTGCGCCGACGAGATGCTCTACCCGGAGAACTGGGGCTATGTGGAAGACCTGTTGTCCTATGTCGCCATCGGCGCGCGTTCCGTCGAGGATCAGCAGCACCGTCTCACCGTGAGCGGTTTTGATGTGGCTTCCGGCATGAAGAACCCGACCAGCGGCGACTTTTCCGTCATGCTCAATTCCGTCTATGCCGCACAGCACCCACACCACTTCGTATACCGCGGCTATGAAGTCGAGACAACCGGCAACCCGCTCACACACGTTGTGCTTCGCGGTGCGGTCAGCAAGCACGGCAACACCACACAGAATTACCACTATGAAGATCTGATCCGACTCTGCGAGATGTACCAGGAAATGGATCTCGTCAATCCGGCTGCTGTGGTCGATGTCAACCACTCCAATTCCGGCAAGAAATTCAAGGAACAGATCCGCATCGTAAAGGAAGTCATGCACAACAGACAAGTTTCCTCCGATATCGAACACATGGTAAAAGGTGTTATGATCGAGAGCTATATCGAGGAAGGCAACCAGAAAATCGGCGATCACATCTATGGCAAATCCATCACCGACCCGTGCCTTGGCTGGGAGGATTCCAGAGATCTGATCTATACCATTGCAGATATGTGCCGCTAACGCACGTTCTGAAAAAGAATCTCGCTTGCGGGATTCTCCGCGCGTGAGCGGTTCGCAAAGCGATATGTTCCTTACCGCGAGCTGCGCATCCTCGCGGAGCGTTTTTTATTTCATAGGAAGGTTCTACTTTCACACATGAATGTATCACGGTATTTCCTATGAAACAACAAAGGTGCAGCCACACAAACCATGTGGCTACACCTCTTTTTATGTTCTTTTCTATCTTCTTTTTTATATTCTTTTTCTATTATATATTCTCTTTTATATCCCGTCTTCTTATCCGCGCGGATGCGCCTTCAGATAAACCTCCCGCATCTGCAGATCTTTCGCCTGCGCATATATCTGCGTTGTGGAAATATCCGAATGTCCCAGCATCTCCTGCACCGATTTTAAGTCCGCCCCGTTGCCGACCATATGCGCCGCAAAGGAGTGTCTCAACATATGCGGCGTAATCTCCGCTTCTATTCCCGCCTTTTTGCCGTAGCCCTTCATCAGCTTCCAGAATCCCTGGCGGCTCATCGGCTGCCCGGAACAGTTCGTAAACAGGCGGTCTTCCTTCTCATCTGATATAAGCTTCGGCCTGCCCTCTGCAAGATAAGCTTCCAGCGCCTTGCGCGCAATCGTTCCAAACGGAATGATCCGTTCCTTATGTCCATCCGAGCAGGTCAGATACTCCATCCGCAGATTCACATCCGACACCCTCAGTGAAATCAGCTCGGACACACGGATGCCTGTCGCATACAATAACTCCAGCATGGCTTTATCCCGCAGTTCCTTCGGCGATGTACCTCCCGGCTGTTCCAAAAGGCGCGTCACCTCTTCCGTCGTCAATACTGTCGGCATTTTCTTCTCAATCCGCGGCGCCTTTAAACGCTCGGACGGATCTACTGCCAGTCTCCGCTCCTTCTCCATATAATGATAGAACGCCTTCATGGACGCAATACTTCGCGAGATCGTCGCAGGCTTTCTTCCTTCCTTTTCCAGATAGATGACATAGGATGTCAGACTTGTAGCCGTCACCTCATTCACATCGCAGATTCCCTGTGTCAGAAGATACTGATTCATTTTCTTCAAATCACGCGCATAAGAAACCTCCGTGTTCTCTGAGGTATTCTTCTCCTGATGTAAATATTGAATGAAATTCTGTATGTCCTGCGTCATAACTTTTACCTGCCCCGCCACTCATTTGTTCGCTGCATTGCTCCGCTGTATGCGGCTTTCTTCTCTGTCGAAAAATGTACCGCAAACGCGGTACATCATTCATTATAATCAGAACCAAACCGAAAAGCAATCGCATTTTTCCCTTATAATTCGGGCATTTAGAGCGAAACTACAACATCTCGTTTCCCTTATTTTCTCCGTACCATATATTGTAATCATTTTAAAAATTTTAGCAAAAAATTTTCAAAACCCAGGCGAATACTGCCGGATTGACAAAGCTCTCCACAAACGTTCCCAATAACACACAGCCTGTCACAAGCCCCGCTTCCGCCAGCTGCCGCGTCCGATCCTGCCAGCTGTTCCATCCCACGATTCTGCTCTGTCTTTTCTTACTGTTCGCATAGAAAAGCAGCGCCGCCGTATAAAAAATCCACTGCGGCAGCAATCCGGCAAGAATGATCAGGCAGCCATATCCTCCGTATTCCATAATTCCGACAACAAGCAGGAATCCGAATCCTGCTGAGAGCATGCTCTTTACCAGCACGGAAAACACCTTTCCGTCAACCGCTCTTCCAAGCAAAAAGATGAGAACCAGCATCTGCATGCGCACCATAACCACATGACCAAACAGCTGATTCCCATCCACTTTTTGATAAGCATACTGTTGCAGAAATGTCTGATTCAGCAGTTGTCCATGTATCTGCCGATTTGCGCCAAGAAGATTGGTCAGAACAATTCCGCCCAGAAATGCCAGCATCACAATACATCCTTCCCGCTTCAAACATTGCACTCCGCTCATATCTTTTCTGTATTATATTTATGCGGATCTCCTAGTCCTGATTCAGCAGATTCTTATATGCTAAAATTCCGGCAACCGTCTTGGCATCCTGGATGGTTCCCGCATAGATCATATCGCACAATTCATCCACCCCGTAGGCGGCAACATCAATAAATTCCCCCTCATCGAGATGCTGATGTCCGGGCTTTAAATTTTTTGCCAGATAGACATCAATAAACTCGTCACAGAATGCGACTGTCGTCTTAAGAGATAAGATTCTGGTCAGATCGTCGCTGCAATAGCCGGTCTCCTCCTCCAGTTCCCTTGCTGCACATACCCTGGTATCCTCCGTCACGCTGTCGCGCGAACCTGCCGGAATCTCCAGAGTCATGCGGTCGATCGCATTCCGGTACTGCTTTACCATCAGGATCTTTCCATCCCCGCGCACCGGCACAACGGCCGCCGCTCCCTTGCGGTGTGAGATAAAGTCCCATGTCTCCTGCTTTCCATCCGGAAGTTCCATGGTATCCTCATACATATCCAGAATTGCACCATGTTTTATCAGTTCTCTCTTGACTCTCTTTACCTGCTGATCCATATTACCCATCCTTTCTATTCTGCATCTGATATAACATCCCCGCCTTCGCCGCAATGCGGCCTCCGCGAAGCATTTTGCCCTACAGGAAACATCTTCCACGCTTTAACATCACACGGTATTTCCTATGAAAAAGAATCTCGCTTGCGAGATTCTCCGCGCGCGAGCGGTTTGCAAAGCGATATTTTCCTTACCGCGAGCTGCGCATCCTCGCGGAGCGTTTTTTATTTCATAGGAAGGTTCTGCTTTCACACATGAAGGCAGCACGGTATTTCCTATGAAATGAAAAAGCTGCCGCTTCACGATTTCTCGGTTATGCGACAACTTTTCTCTGCTCTCTTTGTTATTTCGCGTAGTCGGTTACTCTCGATTCACGAATTACATTTACTTTAATCTGTCCTGGGTATTCCATTTCCGCTTCAATCTTCTTGGAAATATCACGTGCCATCAATACCATATCTGCATCGCTGACCTGTTCTGGAACAACCATAACTCGAATCTCCCTGCCTGCCTGAATAGCAAATGACTTCTCTACGCCCTTAAATCCGTTTGAAATATCCTCTAACTGTTTTAATCTGTTTGAGTAGGTCTCTAATGTCTCTCTTCTCGCTCCAGGTCTTGCCGCACTGATCGTATCAGCCGCCTGTACAATACATGCAATCAGAGACTCCGGCTCCACGTCACCATGATGTGCTTCCACAGCATTGATGATAATCGGTGATTCCTTGTACTTTCTACACAAATCCACACCAATCTGAATATGGGAACCTTCCATATCATGATCTACTGATTTTCCAATATCATGCAGTAAACCTGCACGTTTTGCAGTTCTGACATCCACACCGATCTCAGCAGCCAGCAATCCGGATAACTGGGCTACTTCGATGGAATGCTTCAATGCATTCTGTCCATAACTCGTCCGGAACTTCATTCTGCCGAGCAATCGGACAAGTTCCGGATGAATTCCGTGAACTCCAACCTCTAAGGTTGCAGCCTCACCTTCTTCACGGATCATTGTCTCGACTTCCTTCTGTGCCTTTTCGACCATCTCCTCAATTCTGGCCGGATGAATACGTCCGTCCACAATCAGCTTCTCCAAAGCAATGCGGGCAACTTCCCTTCTGATCGGATCAAATCCAGATAAGATTACTGCCTCCGGTGTATCATCGATAATCAGATCCACACCGGTGAGTGTCTCGAGCGTGCGGATATTACGTCCCTCACGTCCGATAATTCTACCCTTCATCTCGTCATTCGGAAGCTGGACAACCGAAATGGTTGTCTCAGCGACGTGGTCAGCCGCACATTTCTGAATCGCTGTCACCACATATTCCTTTGCCTTCTTGTCCGCCTCTTCCTTGGCTCTGTGTTCCATTTCTTTGATCAATTTTGCAGTATCAAGTTTTACATCTTCTTCAACGGTTTTTAAGAGATATTCCTTTGCCTGTTCGGAGGTTAATCCGGAGATTCTTTCCAGTTCCTGTAACCGCTCTTCATTGAGCTTTGCGACCTGCGCTTTCTGTTTGTTGATCTCTTCTTCCTTTGCAGCAAAACCCGCTTCGCGTCTCTCGATTGACTCAAGTTTCTTGTCCAGATTCTCTTCCTTCTGTACAACACGACGCTCGCTGCGCTGAATCTCTGCCCGGCGTTCTTTTACTTCCTTATCCAGATCGTTCTTCACACGAATGGATTCTTCCTTCGCCTCAAGCATTGCCTCGCGCTTCTTGGTCTCCGCTGTCTTCACCGCCTCATCAATAATCTCTCTTGCCTTCTCTTCTGCGTTCCCAATCTTGGCTTCCGTCACCTTCTTATGGTAAGCAGATGTAACAAAATAGACCACGATGGCAGTCACTGCGATAGCAACAACAACAGCAATCACTGTCTCCACAGGAGCACCTCCTTTATTAAGTTTTCATTGTACATATAACACATATAACATAAAAACATAATCGTTATCTGTCATAAATTACAACACATAAATTTTATTCTATTTCATGAATTATGTCAAGTGAATAACTGTACAATATGCATAATATTGCATTTCATTTTTACAAAAATACAAGATATTGTACTGAAATTTATTTTAAAATTCGTCGGAAAAATGCTCTTCGCGCATCACTGCAAGAATATCACTGCTCTTAAAACCGCGCCTCATGAGGAACTGATACATCCGCTGCTGTTCCCTGCGGTCTGCCTGCGCCGCATCGTAGTGCCGCTTCTCTAAAAGCTCCGCAATCTGTGCCCGCTCATCCGACACAAACTCCTCCGCGAGTGCCTGCTCAATCTGCTCCCGCCCTACCCCCTTTTTCATGAGGTCCATCTTTAAGCGCTGGCTGCTCTTCTTCTGCTGGTGATAGCGGATATACTGCTTCGCATAACGCAGGTCATCGATATAGTGATACTGCTTTACATACTCCACCGCCGCCGCAACACACTCCTCGGGATAACCGTTCTGGCGGAGCTTTTCACAGAGCTGCGACTCCGTGCGGTCCATGCGCTCCAGCAGAAACAGTGCACGCTTTTTGGCTCTCTTTCCGACAATCTCCGTCAGAATCTTCTCATATAGTGATACCGGCAGATACACATCCTCCGTCATCAAAAGCGTGCTCTCCGCCTGCGGCAGTCCCCGGATCTCGCTCCGGTAGAGTGTAAATTCGGTTCCGTTGTCAAACCGGAAAAACACCCGTCCCTTCTCACGTCTGGCTACTTCCTTTACCTGGACTTCCTGCATGATCTGTCTGTCGCACTCCTATCCTTATTCTGCCGGCAGTTCTTCCGGAGTACGTCCTGTTGTCTTTCCCGCACTCTTCTCATCCGGCTGTTCTGCAGCCTCATCTTCCTCAGGGCTGTACTTTGCACGTACCTTTGCTTCCACTTCCTCACAGATCAGCGGATTCTCCTTCAGGTAGTTCTTGGCATTCTCACGTCCCTGGCCGATCTTCTCGCCGTTGTAGGCATACCATGCACCGGATTTGTTGATGATGCCGGCATCCGCCGCCAGATCGAGAATATCTCCTTCCTTGGAAATACCCTGTCCGAACATGATATCGAACTCCGCCTCCTTGAAAGGCGGTGCCACCTTGTTCTTCACAATCTTCACACGCGTATGGTTGCCGACAACCTCGCCGCCCTGCTTTAACGCCTCCACTCTCCGCACATCCAGACGCACCGAAGAATAGAACTTCAGCGCACGGCCGCCGGTCGTCGTCTCCGGATTACCGAACATAACGCCGATCTTCTCTCGCAGCTGGTTGATAAAAATGACGATACAGTTCGACTTGCTGACAATCGATGTCAGCTTACGGAGCGCCTGGCTCATCAGGCGCGCCTGCAGTCCCACATGGGAATCTCCCATATCGCCGTCGATCTCCGCCTTCGGTACCAGTGCAGCCACAGAGTCCACAATCACAATATCGACTGCTCCGGAACGCACCATCGTCTCTGCGATCTCAAGCGCCTGCTCCCCGCAGTCCGGCTGTGATATGTAGAGATTGTCGATGTCGACACCGATATTCTTCGCATAGACCGGATCAAGCGCATGCTCCGCATCAATAAATCCGGCGATGCCGCCTCTCTTCTGTACCTCTGCCACCGCATGCAGTGCAACCGTCGTCTTACCACTGGATTCCGGTCCGTAGATCTCTATGATACGTCCCTTCGGCAGACCACCGATTCCAAGCGCCAGATCAAGACTCAATGATCCGGTCGGAACCGCCTCCACATTCATGTGTGCAGAATTATCGCCCAGCTTCATGACCGATCCCTTGCCGTACTGCTTCTCAATATGTGAAATCGCCGCGTCAAGCGCTTTTAACTTCTCTTCCTTTGTCGTAGGTCTCTCATCCCTTGTCAGTTTATCGTCCTTAGCCATTCTCTTTCCTCCATGCGAACCGTCCGCGCGCGAATTGCGAACTTATGTTCGTTTTTCTGTTCTAATAGTAGTATACTTCCGGGAAAATGTCAACCACAAACCCGAAAAATAAGTAACACCTCAATGAATTCCGTGGCGGATACCGCCTGATGACCGCTCCAGCAGCCCTGATTGCACAGCAGGACTTCCCTGCCTGCATGATTTGATAAAAAGACGCCCCTCCAAAAAACGGGTATGCCTTATACTACCATATCCGCCCCATATCCGCAATCAGAAATTACCGGAAAACCGGACATTTTCTCACATTGCTTTTCGTTGTATTCCTGCAAATCTGTGTTATAATGACCTCTGACAAAACTACGATCTGATTTCTGGAGGTATCTATGGAAAAACTGTTGTTCTTCGGACTTACCGACACTGAATTTCAAAAGATAAAACCGGTTGCATCCCGGCTGAAACTGCACTGCGAGCAGATTCCCGTTTCGATGTACCACAATACGCTCGGCGTAATCGCATCCGGCCGGGCGGTTCCTGCCGGCATCCCCGCCGCTCCCGGCACACCTGTCCCCGCCAGCCTCACGGCTGCTTTAGGCGCAGATGCCCCTGCCGGTGCCTCCGCCGTTTCCGCTGCCTGCGGCATACCCGAAGCCGGCAGCACTCCGGCAGCCGTCTCCCGCGACCGTCTGCTCGTCATATGCCAGCTGCCCGAGCGCCGGATGGACAAGCTGCTGTTTGAACTGCGCCGCATCGACGCCCCCATCGACTACAAGGCTGTACTCACGCCCACAAACGCCGGATGGACGATTCCGCGTCTTCTCATGGAAATGCACGCAGAAAAAGCTGCTTACACCGGAAAGAACCTTTAAAGGGACTGTCGCAATAAGCATATCGCGCTTTGCGTTGATAAGTAATATTATCAGAATACCAGAAAACAAAAAGTTCCAGAATAAACAGACGGCGGCAAATTCTGAACGCAAAATCCGGTATTTCTAACCATGCTGTAACTGGCATCCTCGATGATCCGTGTCTTTCCAAGTTTGGAGCACTACACGGACTGTGTCCGCAGGCCAGCAGACAATTTTAGGACTTTTGTGTGTCCCTTATTGGCACCTCTGAACAAAACATAACCGCGCGAAGCCGATGTCTGAGTTGCCATCTGCCATATTTTTAATAGCAGATGGCAACGAGTTTCGGTTCGCGCGGTTTTATATTGTCTGTGAAGAGGTGCCATTAGGGACACCAGAAAGTCCGCTCATTGTCTGCGGCTTGTCGGACACACTCCGTGAGTGTCCAAACGTGGCCAAGACACGGAATGGGATGCCAGCCACGGCATGGAAGAAATACGTGAATTTTGCTTCAAAGAATTTCCCGCCGTCTGTTTATTCTGGAACTTTTTTGTTCTCTGGTTTTCTGGTAATATTACTTATCACTCCAAAGAGGTCTATGCTTATTGCGGCAATTCCTTATTACGCCAATATTATGCCGCCTGACCGGCACGGTTCTTTCCAAACAGCTTCTTTAAGCAGCTGAAGGCAACCAGCACGCCGAGTACCATTAAAAGCACAGCGACGATAAACTGCAGTCCGTCGACGAGGAATGTCGCCTGACCGCCGGCGATGTTTTTTACCAGAGCGATCGTCTTCTGGATCAGCGCGGTGAACGTCACGGCGAGCATGGCGAACATCGGAATGTAGAGCGTCCAGCCGGTGCGTCCGGTTGTCTTTAAGAAGACTGCCAGTGCGATCAGGACGAGTGCGGCGAGAAGCTGGTTCGCGGAACCGAACAGCGGCCATACATTGTTATATCCGCCGAGTGTCAGCAGATAGCCGAAGAACAGGGTGATGACCGTGGCAAAATATTTATTTGTCAGCACGCGCTGCAGCGGAGACATTTTTGCCGGATCGGTCGTGTCGCCGTAGAACAGTTCCTGGAAGGACATACGCCCGATACGTGCGACGGAATCCAGAGATGTCAGCGCAAGCGCGGAGACGCACATGGTCATGAAGACCGTGGCAACCTGTACCGGAAGACCAAACTTCTCGAGGAAACCGGCAACGCCGGAGGAGAAGATGGCAAACGGAGTTCCGTCCGGCTTGGTTCCGTTTACCGCGACAGCACCGACAACGACGAGGGAGACAATGCCTAGCAGGGACTCAACAACCATTGCGCCGTAGCCGACCATCGGCATATCTTTTTCGTTGCTGATCGTCTTGGAGGACGTTCCCGAGGAGACCAGGCTGTGGAAACCGGAGACGGCACCGCAGGCGATCGTGACGAACAGCGTTGGGAAAAGGCTGCTGCCGTTTACGGTAAAGCCGTTAAAAGCATTTAACTGCATGGCAGGATGAGCGACGAGAACGCCGACCACCGCGCCGATGATCATGCCGAGCAGCATGAATGTTGTCATATAATCACGCGGCTGCATGAGAAGCCACATCGGCATGACGGATGCCAGAAACAGGTAAGCCATGACAATGTAGATCCAGGCGGATTTGGTGGTGCAGATCGGAAGTGCCATACCGACTGCAAACATGGCAACGAGCAGCGCGATCGCAACGACCGCTTTTACCACTTCATTCATCTTGCCGACGTGCTTCTGGATCAGACCGAAGACAACGGCGACGACGATAAAGAGCATGGAGATGGAAGCGGCGGCGGAGTTCGCGTAGGAGGTCTCGGCGGTCATGCCGTCCACGCCTTTTCCGACAAACGTGCCGGCAACCATGTCCGTGAACGCTGCGATGACAAGCAGGGTGAACAGCCAGCAGAACAGCATGAAAAGCTTTCGGCCGGTCTTGCCGATATATTTTTCAATAATCATACCCATCGACTTGCCCTCATTTTTGACCGAGGCATACAGCGCACCGAAATCCTGTACCGCGCCGAAAAACAGACCACCGATGATCAGCCACAAAAGTACCGGCACCCAGCCGAATACGGAGGCTAAGATCGGACCGGTGACAGGGCCGGCGCCTGCGATGGAAGAAAACTGATGAGAAAACACAGTAAATCTGGAAGACGGGACGTAATCCTCGCCATCCTCATGGGTGTAAGCGGGAGTCTTGGCATTCGGATCAATGCCCCATTTCTTTGCCAGCCAGCGCCCATAGAAGAGATAGCCGGCACCCAGTGCTACGATTCCGATTGAGATAATCACTAAACCATTCATTTTTTTTCCCGCCCGAAGGCGGCTCCTTTCTGATAGATCAACATTGGGCAAAGAGAAGGATGGCATTTCTGTAAAACAAAAACGCCCTCGTCCTGCTGCACGAATGTGCAGTCAAAGACGAAGGCGTAAGCTTCCGCGTTACCACTTTGCTTGTCGTAAAAAACGACCTCTCAATCTCATCTTTGCGGGCGTAAGCCTGCAGCAATAAGCTTCCCTGTAACGGGGGAATCCCGGTGACACCTACTTGGTTCAGTGCACTGCTCGCAGAGGATAGTTTCTGAAATCGCATACCGTCTCACACCGACCGACGGCTCTCTGTGATGCGGGGAATCAGGAAACCGTGTTCTGTTCCTTGCATTTGCTCTTTGTTTGACTATGACAATAGCACTGTGATGTGGAAAAGTCAAGCGCAAATTTTTAATATAAGAATCGGTAAAGACGGTTGACAAATAAAAAAACATAATATATAGTATTCCTATCAGAACAGTATGAGAAAGGAGCGCGGCTTCTATGAAACAGATATTATGCTTTGGAGATTCCAATACATACGGATTGATACCGGGAACGAAAGACCGCTATGACTGGGACACCCGCTGGAGCGGACGGATCGGGCAGCGGCTGTGGGAGGATGGCTGCCGCATTGTCGAGGAAGGACTGTGCGGACGGACGACGGTTTTTGATGATCCGCTGCGGGATGGCAGACGGGGAACGGAGCTTTTATCTGTGATCTTAGAGACGCATAAGCCGGTTGATGTGGTTGTGCTGATGCTCGGGACAAACGACTGCAAGACGGTGTACGATGCATCGGCGGAGGTGATCGGAAGAGGCGTGGAGCGGCTGCTCGACCAGATCAGAAGCAGTGCCCCGGACAGTAAGATTCTTTTGATGTCGCCGATCGCACTCGGGGAAGGGGTTGGCGAGGCAGGGTACGATCCCGAATTTGATGAGAGCTCCGTTGCGGTGTCAAAGCGGCTGCCGGACGTTTACCGGCGGATTGCGCATGAGCGGGGCATTTCGTTTCTGGCGGCATCCGCATATGCAAAGCCAAGTGAGGAAGACAGAGAGCACATGAATGAGGAAGGGCATGCCGCGCTGGCGGAGGCAGTGTATGCAAAGTTAAAGGAAATGCTCGCCGGAGAGAAAGAGAACGCACAGATCCCGGCCTAGGTGGATCCTGCGGGACGATGATGGCTGCTGAACCGCCCGGGAGCAGACGGCATAAGATAACAGCAGAAGACGCTGCTGCGCGGAGGAAGAGACATGGCAGAGAAAAATCTGGATTTTGACACGGTCATTGACCGGACACATACCAATTCACTCAAATATGATTTTGCGGTACAGCGGGGAAAGCCGAAGGACGTGCTGCCGCTTTGGGTTGCCGACATGGATTTCCAGGTTTCTTCTTATATACAGGAGGCGCTCTCTGGCAGCGTGGCGCACGGCATCTTCGGCTACAGCGAGGCGGAAGGCAGCTACTTTGAGGCGGTTGCGGGCTGGATGAGTCGGCATTACGGATGGAACGTGGAGGAAACCTGGCTGGTCAAGACGCCGGGGATTGTTTTTGCGCTGGCACAGGCGGTGCGGGCGTTCACCGAGCCGGGTGACGCGGTGCTGCTGCAGCAGCCGGTCTACTATCCGTTTTCGCAGGTAATCCGCGATAACGGCAGGAAGATTGTGGATAACACGCTCGTGCAGGGAGAGGACGGAAGATACCGGATCGATTTTACGGATTTTGAAGAAAAAATACGCAGCTGTAAGGTAAAGCTCTTTTTCCTCTGCAACCCGCACAATCCGGTCGGACGCGTGTGGACAAAGGAGGAGCTTCTGCGGCTGGGAGACATCTGTGAAAAATATGGAGTGATTGTGGTCAGCGATGAAATTCATGCGGATTTCGTCTTTGAGGGATCGCATCAGGTACTGGCGGGACTCAAGGAAAGCTACCGGAAATTTGTGGTGACCTGCACGGCGCCGAGCAAGACCTTTAACCTTGCGGGACTTCAGGTCTCCAATATTTTTATCCCGGATGATGCGCTGCGGCGGAAGTTCGAGCAGGCGGTCGGGGCGTCCGGCTACAGCCAGCTTAACACCATGGGGCTTGTGGCATGTGAGGCGGCGTACCGGCACGGCGAAGAGTGGTATGAAGCGGTGAAAGCATATATCCGTGAGAATCTTGCCTATGCGCAGCATTTTCTGGAAGAACAGATTCCGCAGGTAAAGGCGGTGGAGCCGGAGGGAACGTATCTGCTGTGGGTGGATTTCCGGAGTCTGGGACTCTCGAGGAGGGAACTGGAGGATCTGATTGTAAAAAAGGCTGGACTGTGGCTGGATTCCGGGGACATCTTCGGCGCGGCGGGAAGAGGCTTCGAGCGGATCAATGTGGCATGCCCGTGCAGCGTGCTGACGGAGGCGTTAGAGCGGCTCGCGCGTGCAGTGCGGGAATGTGTCAAATGACCGATCGTGTGTAAATAGGAACCACTTATGAAAAATGGGGTGCAAAGGCACCTCATTTTTGTTATGTTAAATACAGTTCTTGAGGACACGAAAACATGCCGGCAGAGGAAGAAATTTCGGAGAGGAGGAGCATGTGAAAATCAATATTGAACTGGACAAAGCACTGGAGGAGACCGAGGTACTGATCCGGGCAGCGAAAATGACAGAGGAAGTCAACGGAATCCTAAAAAAACTGGAGGAGCCGTCGGTACAGATGATCTCCGGTTTTGCGGGAGACACACTGGAGATACTGGAGCAGGCGGACATTATCCGTGTGTATGCGGCAAAAGGAAAAGTCTACGCGGTGACGGCAAAGGGCGAATATCTGCTTCGGATGCGGCTTTACGAGGCGGAGGAACGGCTGGATCAGACGCGTTTCGTACGGATCTCAAATTCGGAGATCATTAATCTGAAAATGGCAAAACGGTTTGACCTGAGTTTTTCGGGTACGATCTGCGTGAACCTCGCGGGAGGGCAGACGGCTTACGTCTCGCGCAGATATGTGGCAAAGATCAAGCGGCTGCTGGGAATATGAGAAAGGGAATGGTGAGAGATATGAAAAAGAAAGTGTTACTGAGAGGATTGTTCGGAATTCCAACCGGGATTGCGATCGGCTATGTGATCACGGTCATGATGTCGGCATTCTGGGGCGACGGCAGCTACTATCCGTGTGTGCCTGCGTTTGTGGACGCGATGGGGAGTGAGATACGGGCAGTTGTGGTGCAGACGGTGCTGTGTGGTCTGGTTGGCATGGTGTATGCGGCGGGATCGGTCGTGTGGGAAGTGGATCGCTGGAGTCTTGCCGGTCAGACGGCGGCGTATTTTCTGATTACACTCGGCTCGGTGCTTCCGGTGGCGTATGCGGCATACTGGATGGAGCGCAGCGTCGCGGGCGTGCTTGGCTACGTCGCAATCTTTTGTGCGATCTTCGCCGGAATCTGGATTTCCCAGTATCTTGGATGGCGCGCCAAAATAAATCGTATAAATAAGAAAATAGCGCTTGACAAATAAGAAATAGCATCCTATAATCAATTCATACAAAACATAGTAGTTTTATAGGAAAACAAAAAAACACCATAGAAACGGAAATGAATTGAGAACAGGAGGATTTATCATGAGCAAAATTGCAGAGAGCGCACTGGATCTGATTGGAAACACACCTTTATTAAAGCTGAATCGTTATTCTGAGGAGGCAGGCGTAAAGGACGCAACGATTTTAGGAAAGCTGGAGTATTTAAATCCGGCAGGATCGGTAAAGGATCGTATCGCACTGGCGATGATCGAGGATGCGGAGAAGAAGGGCATCTTAAAGCCGGGCGCAACCATCATCGAGCCGACCTCTGGTAATACAGGTATCGGACTTGCAGCAGTTGCAGCGGCAAAGGGCTATCATGCAATCTTAACTCTCCCGGATACGATGAGCGTAGAGCGCAGAAATCTTCTGGCGGCATATGGCGCAGAGCTGGTACTGACAGAGGGTGCGAAGGGCATGAAGGGCGCCATCGCCAAGGCAGAGGAATTAAAGGAGTCCACACCGGGCGCTGTGATCTTAGGACAGTTCGTGAACCCGGCAAACCCGGCGGCGCACAAGGCAACCACAGGACCGGAGATCTGGGAGCAGACAGACGGTAAGGTTGATATCTTTGTAGCAGGCGTAGGTACCGGTGGAACGGTAACCGGTGTCGGCGAATACTTAAAGGAGAAGAACCCGAACGTGAAGATCGTTGCGGTAGAGCCGGCGACCAGCCCGGTATTATCCAAGGGCACACCGGGTGCGCACAAGATTCAGGGTATCGGCGCAGGATTTGTTCCGGATGTACTCAACACCAAGGTGTACGATGAAGTCATCACGATCGAGAACGACGACGCATTTACAGAGGGAAGAGCGTTTGCACGCAGCGAAGGTATCCTCGTAGGTATCTCTTCCGGCGCAGCATTAAAGGCGGCAGCCATTCTGGCTGCAAGACCGGAGAACAAGGGCAAGACGATCGTGGCTCTGCTTCCGGATTCCGGAGACAGATATCTGTCCACCTCCCTGTTTGCAAAGAACTAGGAGACCGCTCGAAGAGCAAATGCCGGATCCTTTGGCAGCACGGGGGTTACCTGTGCCGCCGGAGGGTCTGTTTTTGACTGTGGAGAGTGCGGAGGGTCTGTTTTTGACCGTGGAAAGTGCGGAAGGTCTGTTATTGCACGGGAAAAGTGCGGGGCGCCCCGGAAAAACAGGCGCAGAGACAGGAAAACTCTGGACATTTGCTGAAAACATGATATGATATCAAAGTATCACAATGACAATCTATCGTGACAGGTGTCTTGTCACCTAAAAGCGGATGTATAGAGAACGGAGATAAAAATGGAAGCAGAGAGAGCGAAGCGGATCAAGGAATTGCAGAAAGAGAAGGATGTTGTCATTCTTGCGCATTATTATGTGGACGGTGCCGTGCAGGAGATCGCCGATTATGTGGGCGATTCCTTTTATCTGAGCAAAGTTGCGACGAAGGTGCCGCAGAAGACGATTCTGTTTGCCGGAGTGACGTTTATGGGCGAGAGCGCGAAGATCTTAAATCCGGATAAGACGGTTGTGATGGCGGACGAGTGTGCGGACTGCCCGATGGCGCATATGATTACGGCGGATCGGATCGCGGAAGTGAGAGAGGAATACGAAGATCTGGCAGTGGTCTGCTATGTGAACTCCACCGCGGAGATCAAGGCGGTATCGGATGTGTGCGTGACTTCCTCCAACGCGGTGAAAGTCGTGTCCAACATTCCGCAGAAGAATATTTTCTTCGTGCCGGACAACAACCTCGGCAGATATGTGGCGGAGAAGCTGCCGGAGAAGCATTTCATCTTCCATGACGGTTTCTGCCATGTGCACAAGAGTATTCATGCGGCAGAGCTGCAGGCGGCGAAGGATGCCTGTCCGGACGCACTGGTGCTGACGCACCCGGAGTGTACCGCGGACGTGGTTGCGATGTCCGATTTCGTGGGAAGCACGTCGGAGATCATTGATTTTGCGACGCAGAGCGACTGCAAAAAGTTCATCATCTGTACGGAGATGGGCGTATTTTTTGAACTGCAGCAGAAGAATCCGGACAAGAAGTTCTACTCGGTGGGACACAGACAGTTTTGCCCGAACATGAAGAAAGTGACGATTGATAAAGTCGGGCAGGTGCTTGAGAAGCTCGGCAGCGGAGAACTCGAGGAGATCACGCTCTCTGACGAGATCCTGACCCGTGCCGCAAAGCCGCTGCAACGCATGTTGGAACTTGCAAAATAGCGGCGGACGCTATATGATAGAAGCGGACAGGCGTAAACGTTACAATATATAGGAGTATCTATGTTAAATCAATTTTCCAGAACAGAATTATTATTAGGAAAAGAGGCTATGGAGCGGCTCTCGCGTGCGAGGGTCGCTGTTTTTGGCATTGGCGGTGTGGGAGGCTACACCGTGGAGGCGCTGGTGCGAAGCGGTGTGGGAGCCATCGATCTGATCGACGATGATAAGGTCTGCCTTACCAATCTGAACCGTCAGATCATCGCAACGCGCAGCACCGTGGGAAAATATAAGGTGGAGGTCATGCGTGACCGCATTCTCGACATCAACCCGGACTGCAAGGTGGAGGTGCACAAGTGCTTCTATCTGCCGGAGACAAAGGACGAGTTCGATTTTTCCAGCTATTCGTATGTCGTGGATGCAGTCGATACTGTGACGGCAAAGATTGCGCTGGTCATGCAGGCGCAGGAGACAGGAACGCCGATCATCAGCAGCATGGGCGCCGGCAACAAGCTGAATCCGGCAATGTTTGAGGTGGCGGACATCTATAAGACGTCGGTCTGCCCGCTGGCGAAGGTCATGCGCCGCGAACTCAAAAAGCGCGGAGTGAAGAAACTGAAGGTGGTGTATTCCAGGGAGCAGCCGGTCACGCCGATCGAGGATATGTCGATCAGCTGCCGTGCGCACTGTATCTGCCCGCCGGGAGCAAAGCATAAATGTACGGAGCGCCGTGCGATTCCGGGTTCCAATGCATTTGTACCATCGGTGGCAGGATTGATCATTGCATCGGAGGTCATCAAGGACCTTGCGGCAGAATAGAGAATGAGGGACAGGCATGTATCAGAGAACCATAGAAGAACTGCAGAAGGACGAGCGGGAAAAAGTAATCATAGACATCCGCAGAGAAGCAGATTTTTTGAGAGAGACATATCCGGGAGCGAAGCATATCTATTGGGAGGAGTTCGAGGCGCACAGAGACGAGGTGCCCAAGGACCGTCCAGTTTACCTGATCTGTTATACGGGAGAGCGCAGCGACGAGCTGGCGCGCGAGCTTTTAGAGGAGGGCTATGAGGTATACAGTGTGCAGGGCGGATACCGTGCGTACCTGCGCATGAAGCTGTTAGAATCCATGGAACAGACAAAAGCCCCGGACGCCGAAGAGAAGAATCTGGATCGCTGCAGTGAGATTGAGCGCAGTATTGTCAAAAAGTTCCGCAAGGAGATCTGGCGGAAGTTCACAAAGGCGATCAACGAATACGAGCTGATCCAGGACGGGGACAAGATCGCCGTCTGTATTTCCGGTGGAAAAGATTCCATGCTGATGGCGAAGCTGTTTCAGGAGCTGGAGCGCCACGGCAAGAAGAATTTCGAGGTGGTATTCCTCGTCATGAATCCGGGGTACAATGAGATCAACTACGAGACGATTGTAAACAACGCCAAAATTTTAAATGTCCCGATCACGGTATTTACCTCCGAGATCTTTGACATTGTGGCGGGGGAGGAGGAATCTCCGTGCTATCTGTGCGCGCGCATGCGCAGAGGGCATCTCTACAGCAAGGCAAAGGAGCTCGGCTGCAACAAGATTGCGCTGGGACATCATTTTGACGATGTGATCGAGACCATCCTTATGGGAATGCTTTACGGGGCGCAGGTACAGACGATGATGCCGAAGCTGCACAGCACGAATTTCCCGGGGATGGAGCTGATTCGTCCGCTGTATCTGGTGCGCGAGGAAGACATCATCCACTGGATGAATTACAATGACCTGCACTTTATCCAGTGTGCCTGCCGTTTCACGGAAAGCTGTGCTTCCTGCGGCGGTACAGAGAAGGGCTCCAAGCGCGCGGAGATCAAGGATCTGATCCGGGAGCTTCGCAAGAAGAATCCTTACATTGAGAAGAATATCTTCCGCAGTGTGGAGAACGTCAACCTGAACACTGTGATCGGTTATAAAAAAGATGGTGTCCGCCATCATTTTCTGGATGAATATGACAAAGCATAATTTTGATTTTGTGTCATTTTTATCCCCCCGAGGGGCTTGTGCGGCCCCTCTTTTTCATGCTATCCTTTGTGCACTGGGCAAAAATGCCCGATTTATGTACAAGGGAGAATAGATAATGAAAAGGAAAAAGAAACTAACGGCGCTGCTCTGTGCGGCAGCAATGATGACGACACTGTTTGCCGGATGCGGCAGCACAGGAACAGAGAACACCGCAGACAGTACAGGCAGTGAAGCGGGCATATCGACAGAGACGGCGCAGGAAGAGAGCGGGGCGCAGAGCGTTGCAGGAACCGCAGATACGGTCATCGTGGCGATGAGTCCTTCGTCGGAGCCGGCGGCGGGATTTAACCCGTGCATCAACTGGGGATGCGGGGAACACTGCCATGAACCGCTGATCCAGTCGACGCTGATCCGGACGAACGTGGATATGGAGTTCGAGAATGATCTGGCGACGGACTACAGTGTGAGTGAGGACGGGATGACCTGGACGTTTCACATCCGGGATGATGTGAAGTTCACGGACGGGGAGTCTCTGACTGCATCGGATGTGGCATTTACGTTTAACACGGCGCTTGCCACGCCGAATTCAGAAGCGGATTTAAGCATGCTTGATTCGGTGGAGGCACTTGACGATACCACGGTGATTTTCCATATGAGCAAGCCGTACAATGCATTTTTGTATACACTGGCGGTGTTCGGCATCGTGCCGGAGCACTGCTACGATGAAGCAACCTACGGGGAGAATCCGGTCGGTTCGGGTAGATATATCCTGACGCAGTGGGACAAGGGACAGCAGGCGGTATTAGAGGCGAATCCGGACTACTATGGTGATGAAGTACAGATGAAAAAAGTCATTGTCCTGTTCATGGAGGAAGACGCGGCGCTTGCGGCGGTAAAAGCGGGTCAGGTGGACATCGCCTACACATCTGCGGTGTACAGCGACGAGCAGGTGGATGGTTACAGTCTTTTCGTCTGCAAGTCTGTGGATTCCAGAGGAATTTCACTTCCTTCGATTCCGGCAGGAAATGAGGTTGTTGACGGAGATACTGTCTATGCGGCGGGAAATGATGTAACCTGTGATAAGGCGCTTCGTCAGGCAATGAATTACGCGCTTGACCGCCAGACCATGATCGATCATGTGTTAAATGGCTATGGAGAAGTCGCTTACAGCGTATCGGACAACATGCCGTGGTCGAGCGAGTCGATGATTATCCCGTATGATGTGGATAAGGCAGAGCAGATTCTTGCGGACGGTGGATGGAGTGATACGGACGGCGACGGCATTGTGGAAAAAGACGGTCAGAAAGCGGAATTTACCGTGTACTATTCCGCGTCCGATTCCGTGCGGCAGGCACTCACGGCAGAGTTCTCCAACCAGATGAAAGCGGTTGGAATTAATGTGTTGTACGAAGGTCTGGGAAGCTGGGACGAGCTGTATACAAAGATGTACTCCGACCCGATCACCTGGGGCTGGGGCTCCAACTCGCCGGTGGAGGATTATCAGCTGTACTATACCGGTGGTTCCTGCAACTTTACGGGATATTCTGATGCGAAGACGGATGAACTTCTGGATGCGGCACTTGCGGCGACGGATATGAATGAGTCGTACCGTCTCTGGCAGCAGGCACAGGAGGATGTCGGACCGGATGCCGAGGCACTCTGGGTATGGTTTGCCAACGTGGATCATCTCTACTTTGCGCGGGATGGTCTGGCAGTGGCGGAGCAGAAGCTGCATCCGCACGGTCATGGCTGGTCGTTAGTCAACAATGTCGACCAGTGGACCTGGGAATAGATGAGGGAAGAATGAATATCAGGCATTACATAAGCTTTTTTATCAAAAATGTAATAAAAATGCTGACACTGCTGATCGGTGTCAGCATTGCCGCGTTTATGCTGGTGTCGCTGTCTCCGATTGATCCGGTACAGGCGAATGTCGGAGCGACGGCTTACATGCGCATGACGCCGGAGAAACGGGCGCAGATGGAGTCCTACTGGGGGAAGGATGTCCCGCCCGCCGAGCGCTATCTGAACTGGGCGAAGGATTTCGTGCGGGGAGATATGGGCACTTCGCTGAAATATAACCGTCCGGTCGCGGAGGTCGTTGCGGAGAAGTTCGGCAACTCGTTTGCGTTGATGTGCGTGGCGTGGGTGCTGTCCGGAATCCTGGGGCTTGTGCTCGGCATTGTGGCGGGGTATTTTAAAGACCGCCTGCCGGACCGTCTGATCCGCGGGTATGCGCTGCTTCTGGCAAGCACGCCGGCATTCTGGATCGGTCTGCTGCTCTTGATGATCTTTGCCGTGTGGCTCGGCTGGCTGCCGTTCGGCATGAATCTGCCGGCAGGCATGACGGCGGCGGAGGCGGGCATCGGCGTGCGCATCCGGCATCTGCTTCTCCCGGCGCTGACACTCGGGCTGACGGGCGTGGCAAACATCACGCTGCATACACGGGAGAAAATGATTGCGATCATGGAGAGCGACTATGTGCTGTTTGCGCGGGCGCGCGGGGAGAGCAGCGGCTATATCGTAAAAAGACATGCCCTGCGCAATCTGGTGCTGCCTGCCATCACCCTGCAGTTTGGTTCCATCAGCGAGATCTTTGGCGGATCGGTGCTCGTGGAGCAGGTATTTTCCTATCCGGGACTCGGACAGGCGGCGATTGATGCCGGACTGGGGAGCGATGTGTCGCTGCTTTTGGCGATCACGGTCATCAGCACATTGTTCGTATTCCTCGGAAATCTTGCGGCAAATGTACTTTACGGTGTGATTGATCCGCAGATAAGGAGGGGCAGAAGTCATGGATAAAACAGATCAGATGACGATTGCTGCCCACACGGCGGGAAGACGCAACGGGCGCCAGTGGATGTGGCGTTTTCTTCTGGTGGCAGTGCTGCTTTTAGCAGTTGTTGCGGTGGCTGGAATCTGTCTGGAGGAGCAGGCGGTGGTCACGGATTTTTCGCGCAAAAACCTGTCGCCGTGCCTTAAGTATCTGTTTGGGACGGACTGGATGGGGCGTGATATGCTGTCGCGCACGCTGGCGGGGCTCTCCACGAGCATCCGCATCGGTGTGCTGGCGTCGGCGGTCAGCGCAGTCATTGCGCTTTTTCTTGGAACTGCCGCGGCTGTCGGCGGAAAATGGGCGGACGGCATCATCAGCTGGTGCATTGATCTGATGATGGGGGTTCCGCATATTGTGCTGCTGCTATTGATTTCCTATGCGCTTGGAAAGGGCGAAAAAGGCGTGATTGTCGGTGTGGCGTTGACGCACTGGCCGAATCTCGCGCGCGTGATCCGCGGGGAGATCCTGCAGGTGCGGGAGGCGGCGTATGTCGGCATTGCAAAGCAGCTCGGGAAAAGTCCGTGGTACATTGCCAGATGGCACATTTTTCCGCAGATTCTCCCGCAGTTTCTTGTGGGGCTGGTACTGTTGTTCCCGCACGCGATCCTGCACGAGGCGAGCATCACGTTTCTGGGCTTTGGACTGCCGCCGGAGAAGCCGGCGATTGGCGTGATCCTCTCGGAGAGCATGTCGTATCTGAGCACCGGAAAATGGTGGCTGGCGCTCTTCCCGGGACTGGCGCTGGTCGGCGTGGTGATTCTTTTCGACCGGATCGGAAGCGGCTTAAAGGCGCTGCTTGACCCGTCGAGCGCGCAGCTGTAGAAGATTTTGGGTGGAGAAAAATGATGGAAGAGAAAAAAGAATTACTGCGCATCGAGCATCTGACGGTATCTTTCGCGCAGTATGAGAAGCACAGCGCAAAGCAGGGGGAACTTCCGGTGATCCGTGATCTGAATGTGACGGTGCGTGAGGGTGAGATCGTCGCGGTCGTCGGGAGCAGTGGATCGGGAAAAAGCCTTCTGGCGCATGCCATAATGGGAATTCTCCCCGCCAATGCGGCTGCAAGCGGCAGTATTTTTTACCGGGGAAGCGCCTGCGGCGGGGCGGAATTAAAGGCGCTGCGCGGCAGGGAGATCGCGCTGGTGCCACAGAGTGTCAATTATCTTGATCCTCTGATGAAGGTCGGCAGACAGATCATTGGGGAAACGAAGAAGCGGCAGAAGCTGTTTGGCGAAGCAGATCAGGGAAAGCGTCAGGCGGAAGCGCGGATGCGGGATCTTCTTGGAAGATACGGGCTTGCGGACGAAGTTGCGGATCTCTATCCGTTTGAGCTATCCGGCGGCATGGCGCGCCGTGTGCTCTTGCTGACAGCACTGATGCGGCAGCCGCGCCTGATCATTGCGGACGAGCCGACGCCGGGCATGGATCTTGCGCTGGCAAAACAGGCGATGCAGGATTTCCGGACATTTGCGGACGATGGAAACGGCGTGCTTCTGATTACACATGATCTGGAACTGGCGCTTGAGGTGGCGGACCGGATCGTTGTGTTTTATGCCGGGACGACCGTGGAGGAAGCGAAGGTGACAGATTTTGCGGACGAGACGCTGTTGCGGCACCCATATACGAGAGCGCTATATGAGGCGCTGCCGGGGCGCGGGTTTGCGGCACTGCCCGGAACACAGCCTTACGTGAAAGATCTGCCGGCGGGATGTCCGTTTGCACCGCGCTGCGCCGACCGTCGGGAGGCGTGTGACGGGGAGATTCCGGTTGCCTGTGTCCGCGGCGGCAGGGTGCGCTGCATATTGTATACAGAGAATTCATAAAGAACTATCAGAGGGAGAGGAGGAAACGTCCGGTGAGACTGAAAGCGGAACATATCAGCTATAAATATCCGGGGGGCAGCAGAGAGGTGCTGTCGGATGTGAGCCTGGAACTGGGGAGTACCGACCGGCTGGGGATCGCCGCGCCGAGCGGCTTTGGTAAGACGACGCTCTGTCAGATCCTGGCAGGCTACCGCACGCCGACGGCGGGACGTGTCTGTGTGGGCGATATGCCGCTTCCGGGGAGCGGTTACTGCCCGGTGCAGATGATCTGGCAGCATCCGGAGCAGGCGGTCAATCCGCGCGTGCGGATGCAGACGGTTCTGCAGGAGGGAGATTCGATCAGCGAACGTGTGATAGAGGGACTCGGGATTGAGAGGGACTGGTGTAACCGGTATCCGGGCGAACTTTCCGGAGGAGAACTGCAGCGGTTCTGCATAGCGAGGGCTCTGGGGGAGAGAACACGGTTTCTGATTGCAGATGAGATCAGCACCATGTTAGATCCCATCACCCAGAGCCAGATCTGGAACTTCCTGCTGGCGGAAGTGAAAGAACGAAAAATAGGGCTTCTGGTCGTAAGCCACGACGAAAAGCTGATGGAGCAGGTCTGTGACCGCATCATGCGGCTGTGATGCCTGCAAATAAAAAGAAAAATCAGAATATTATCTTCGCGCGGTTCTTCAATAAGCGCGAGCCATTCACAATGAGAAGAATTCCGGCTGCAATGCCGCCTGTCAGTACGCAGATGCCGACGGCAAGGCTTGCAGCGCCAGTCGATCCCATTGTCTTGTAAATCTTTTCTTCCATAAAAACAACCTCCTTAATACAAAACAATCCATTTATGGTTAGTATTTTACCATCATTTGGCGGAATATACAAGAAAACGGTCACGGCAGCCAGCCGTCGTCCCCCGCCAGCACAAGCTCTCTGGAAAAATGGGCAGCCTGTGCGCCGTCTAAGGTATCCACAAAGTCTGCACGCTGTGCAAACGGGCGGCAGCTGTCTGCACAGCCACAGTCAGCGTCCTGTGGATAACTGTGATACTCGGCAAAAAGAACGGTGCCGTGTGCGTGCTCCTTGCCCCAGTCATGAAATCCGGCAGGATGAATGTGGGCGCCTATCGCGCAGTCCATGAGGACAACCCGTGCGTAATCCCGCCAGGGACGGCCGATATAGGCCGCGTGCTGAGGACAACCCTCCGCGGCAAAGCGGCAGTCGTGGAAAACATAGCCGTATTCCTGCCCTTCGGGGGTGGAAGCGGCGGTGACATATCCGGGTCCTAAGGATGCGATCGTACAGCCTTCAAAGTAAGCGGTCGCACTGCCGAAAATAAAGTCGATATCGCCGCAGATATAGCAGTTATGATAATATTGTCTGCCGTTGATGCGCGGCGCGGACTCGGTCGGCCCGCGAAAGCCGCCGGGCTCGTATTCCTCCGGGGGAAGCGGACCGGTAAAAAGCGTATCCTGATGCCCGAGAATCCGGCAGTATTCCGCGACAAAACGGTCACATTCGGCATAGAGTGCAATTGCCTGCCCGTGCGTTTTGGAGTCGCCGGCAGTATTCTCGATGGTTAAGTTGCGCAGCGTAACGTCTGCGGCATGCACGAAAAAGGTGTAGGAGCGGAAGGTTCCGCGCTTGATGCCGTCCGGCATGATCTCGTAGCCGTAATCGCCGAAGGAGATCACGGTGTCGGACGGGGATGCTCCTGCGCCCTCGATCGTGACGTTCGGGCGCATGAGGGATAATTTTTCGTGGTAGATTCCGGGCATGACGCGGATGGTCACGGGAACCGCCGGATCTTCCGGCATGGCGGCGAACGCCGCTTTCAGTGAATAAAAGCCGCCAGAGACATCTGCCCCTGGCGCAACGGTCATTGTATACATAAGTGGCTTCCTTTTTGGAAAAATAGAATTAACGGGCGAGAATATCGATGATCTCCGCGACATACATGGTGTGCATATCGCCGTCCTTGTACCATTTTTCCTTGATCTCAGGGAGAAGAAAAGAGTCTTCCGTGATGCGGGTGGCAGACATTTTCTCGCAGAGAAGGACAAAGTTGCCCTCGTCCACGTAAGGGATGTTGTGGCGCGTGGCGAGCGTGAGACCTGCCGCGGCGAATTTGTCTTCGTCTCTTCCGGAATGGGAACCGCAGTAATTTAAGGCGTCACGGTATTGCCCGGACAGGAAGGTAATGGAGAAAAATTCGTTCGCGTCGATGAATTCCTTGGTGTAGCGCGAATCGCGAACAAAAATGAAAGCAACATTTTTGCCCCAGAGGACACCGACACCGCCCCAGCTTACGGTCATGGTGTTGGCTTTTTCCCTGCTGCCGGCTGTGACGAGCGCCCACTCTTTGCCGATTTTGGTAAATGGATTAAATTCTACAAGATCAAATGGTAACGGTTGGAATGTGTGCATAAAATTACTTCCTTTCTGTCAGGATCATTTCTGTAGATATGATACCATTTTGGCGGGAAAATGACAAGAAAGCCGACGGCAAAACGGGATACTTTTCACGCCGGAAGGAAGGGGCGCAGATGAGCGCCGGAGCAGTTGAAAAAATAGCCGGAGCGCGTATAATAGTAATATAGTACGCAAAAGGAAGAAGGAGGAGCGGCGATGGCAGGATTAGGCCACAGACAGGATCGGGGAGTCATGCTCCCGCCACTGGATGAGATTGACGGTTTTATGGTGCGCCCGGGATTTTACAATTCGGAAGGTGCAGTGCCGACGGCGAGGGGAGTGAGCTTTACGATTCATTCGGTCGGTGCGACGGGATGTACGCTTCTGCTGTTCCGGCCGCAGGAAAAAGAGCCATATGCCAGACTGAAGTATCCGGAGGCATACCACATTGGCAACACGTTCGCAATGCTGGTATTCGGCTTGAAGATTGATGAATTTGAATACGCGTTTCAGCTGGACGGACCGTATGATGAGTCCAGGGGGCTGTTGTTTGACAAGAACAATGTGCTGCTGGATCCGTTTGCGAAGGCGGTGACGGGGCAGCGGAACTGGGGCGAGCGCCCGGAGAGTGATGAGGGCTTTGTGTATCACGCCCGTGTGGTGGAGAATAATTTTGACTGGGGGAAAATGACGTTCCCGGAGATTCCGGCGGAGGATCTGATCATATACGAGACACATGTAAGAGGATTTACCAGGGACGCTTCTTCCGGGGTGACGGCAGGCGGCACGTTTGAGGGACTGCGCCAGAAGATTCCGTATCTGAAGGATCTTGGCGTCAACGCGATCGAGCTTCTCCCGATTTTTGAGTTCGATGAGATGGAGAGCGCCCGCGTGGTGGACGGCGTGCAGCTGTACAATTACTGGGGGTACAATACGGTAAGCTTTTTTGCGCCGAACACCAGCTACTCATCCGTGGTAGAGCACAATCACGAGGGAGACGAGTTAAAGCTGCTGATCAGTGAACTCAAGGCAAACGGCATGGAAGTCATTCTGGATGTCGTGTTTAACCATACTGCCGAGGGAAATGAGAATGGACCGTGTTTTTCATTTAAGGGCATTGATAATAATATTTATTATATGCTGACGCCGGATGGACATTACTACAATTTCAGCGGATGTGGCAATGCCATGAACTGCAACCACCCGATCATGCGCAAGTTTATCATTGACTGTCTGCGCTACTGGGTGATGGAGTACCGCGTGGACGGTTTTCGGTTCGATCTGGCTTCGATTCTGACGCGTGACCAGAACGGGGCGCCGATGCCGGATCCGCCGATCTTACAGGGGATCGCCTGCGACCCGATCTTAGGGCATGTGAAGCTGATCGCCGAGGCGTGGGATGCGGCAGGACTTTACCAGGTGGGAAGCTTTCCGGCATTTCGCAGATGGTCGGAGTGGAACGGCAGATACAGAGATGATATGCGCCGCTTTTTAAAGGGCGACGGGAGCATGGCGGGAACCGCGATCAACCGCATCATCGGTTCGACGGATCTGTACGATCCGGTGCACAGAGGTGAGAGCGCATCGGTGAATTTCCTGACCTGTCATGACGGTTTTACGCTCTATGATCTGTACTCGTACAATACGAAGCACAATGAGAAAAACGGCTGGAACAATACGGACGGCGACAACAACGGAAACAGCTGGAACTGCGGTGCCGAGGGAGAGACGGACGATCCGCAGATCGAGGAACTGCGCCGGCGCATGGTGAAAAATGCGTTTGCGACGCTGCTCTGCAGCCGCGGACCGGCGATGTTCTACGGCGGCGACGAGTTCTGCAACACGCAGTTTGGCAACAACAATGCCTACTGTCAGGACAATATCATATCCTGGCTGGACTGGACGAGACTGGAAAAATACCGGGAGATTCATGATTTTGTGCGCTATATGATCGGTTTCCGGAAGCGCTATGCCATTTTGCGCAAGAAGACGAAGCCGGTGGCATGTAATCTGCCGGAGATCAGTATTCACAACGGTTACCCGTGGAACGGCGGTACGGATTCCAACAGCCGTCTCATCGGCATTATGTATGCGGGAAGAGATGAGCACGACACGCGGGACGATATTGTGTTCTATTGTATGAATGCTTACTGGGAGACGTTAGTGATGCAGCTTCCGGAACTGCCGAACGGGCTTCAGTGGAAAGTGTGTGTCAACACGTCCGTGGAGTACGAGGACGGCAGGGATATGGAGTCCTACACAGAGTTTTATTATAAGAAGACATTGAAGGTTCCGCCGCGCACGGCGATCATACTGGTGGCAGAGTAAGCGGGTGAAGCGGGCAGAAACCCTTGGGGAATGCCCGCTGCCTGCGTTGCGGCTCCTAGAGGTAGCCGCCGTCGAGGGTGATGATCTGCCCGGTCAGGTAGTCGTTTCCGGTGGTAATCTGCACGGCAAGCGATGCCACTTCCTCCGGCGCGCCGAAGCGCCCGGCGGGGATTTCCTCGGCGAGCTGGGTGCGCTCTTCCGAGGAAAAGCAGGCATTCATCTCGGTGTCGATCACGCCGCAGGCGATTGCGTTGACCTGGATGTTACTCGGAGCGAGTTCCTTGGCGAGGGCGCGGGTGAAGGAATTGATGCCGCCCTTGCAGGCGGAGTATGCGACCTCGCAGGAGGCACCGACATTTCCCCAGATCGAGGAGATGTTTAAGATTTTCCCGGATTTCTGGTGGATCATGTGCGGCAGGGCAAGCTTGCTCGCGGAAAAGACGGAGGTCAGGTTGACGCCGATGATGCGGTTCCACTCATCGATGGTCATATCTTCCAGCAGACCGATATGTGAGATGCCGGCATTGTTTACGAGAATGTCAACGCCGCCGAAGCGGGCTTCGCTTTGGGAAAAAAGCTGTTCCATATAGGCATAGTCTGACACGTCGCCGATGCTGGTGAGTACGTCCACATGGCAGGTTTCCCTTAATTCGTCTGCCAGCGCCAGCAGCTCCTTCTCGGAGCGGGAACAGTTGATGATCAGACGGCAGCCCTCCCTGGCGTAGGCGCAGGCGATCGCCCGCCCAATGCCGCGTGAGGCGCCGGTAATGAGTACGGTTTTATACATGATGAAAGACCTTTCTTCTATGTTATATTGTGAATACGGTATATCCTCTTTTTTGCGCTGCTTTCTGCGCATCCGAAGTTCCGCAGGAACTTCTAATATGAACTCGTCAGAGTTCATTATATCCTCTTTTCTGCGCCGACTTCTGCGCATCCGAAGTTCCGCAGGAACTTCTAATATGAACTCGTCAGAGTTCATTATATCATATATTTTAGGCGGCTTTGTTTGAAATTTCAAAAAAATTAAAAAAATACAAAATTTTTCTGGACAAACAGAAAAACTTGTGATAATATAATGAAGCACGATTTGAGAGACAACAAATGTGTTTCATAAATATCGATGCGTGGCTCAGCTTGGTAGAGCGCTGCGTTCGGGACGCAGAGGTCGCAGGTTCGAATCCTGTCGCATCGACTGACTGGTAAGAAGCCGTCAACCTTAGAGAGATCAGAGGTTGGCGGTTTTTTCATATATAAAATTGCCTTGTCAAAGACTTCGCTGCAGTGTATAATTGCACTGATGATTTGCGAGTGAAGAACACGGGAGGAAGACATGGGAAAAGACGTTATTATTGCATGTGATTTTAACAGTAAGGCAGAAGTCATTGCGTTTCTTGAGAAGTTCAAGGACGAGAAGCCGTTCGTCAAGATCGGAATGGAGCTTTTTTATGCGGAAGGACCGGACATCGTGCGTACCATCAAAGGAATGGGACACAAGATCTTCCTTGATCTGAAGCTTCATGACATTCCGAACACGGTGAAAAAGGCGATGGCGGTTCTCTCGGGACTGGATGTCGATATGTGCAATGTACATGCAGCGGGAACGAAGGGCATGATGCAGGCGGCACTGGAGGGACTGACGAGAGCGGACGGCAGCAGACCGCTTCTGATCGCGGTGACGCAGCTTACCTCCACGAGCGAGGAAGTGATGCAGCAGGAGCTGTGGATTGACAAGCCGATCGATGAGACGGTCATGCACTATGCGAAAAATACCATGGAAGCAGGACTGGACGGAGTCGTATGCTCGCCGCTTGAGGCAGGCAAGGTACATGCAGTCTGCGGAGAAAAGTTTTTGACGATCACGCCGGGCGTGCGTTTCGCGGACGGCGATGTGGGAGATCAGAAGCGTGTGACGACACCTGCAAAGGCAAAGGAACTCGGATCGGATTACATCGTAGTCGGAAGACCGATCACACAGGCGGCGGATCCGGTAGCGGCATATCGCAGATGTGTGGAAGAATTTGTAGGTTAGGACGACATACACGAAGAGGAGATAGACGAAACAGCCTGGTCTCCTCTTTTTTTCATAGGAAGAAAAGGACGGTGGGGAAGATGCCTCAAAAAGGATTCAGCGGAAGCACATTGAAGTTGATCGCGATCATCACGATGCTGATCGACCATATCGGAGCGGCGGTCATTGCCAGACTGCTGATTGCCGGGCAGGGGAGTGAGATGCTCTATAAGATCTATTATGCGATGCGCGCCGTCGGCAGAGTGGCATTCCCTATTTTCTGTTTTCTGCTTGTGGAGGGATTTTTTTACACGGGCAGCCGGAAAAAATATGCATTGCGGCTGTTTGGGTTTGCCCTGCTGTCGGAGATACCGTTCGATCTGGCATTTTCCGGGAAAATACTGGAATTCGGTTATCAGAATGTATTTTTCACGCTGCTGATCGGGCTGCTTACGATCATGCTGTTTGATGCGGTGGTGAAAAAGCAGGAGTGGCATCCGGTTTTGCGCAGTGCGCTGCTTGTCATCATCACATTCGGGGGAATGGGTGCGGCCTATCTGCTACACACAGATTATGATGCAAAAGGCGTGCTCGCAATTCTGGTGTTTTATATGACGAGACAGATGCGGGGATTACAGATCGTGGCAGGCTGCCTGGCGTTCTGCTGGGAACTTCCGGCGATCGTGGCGTTTATCCCGATTGCGTTCTATAACGGGAAGCGCGGATGGAACATAAAGTACCTGTTCTATGCGTTCTACCCGGTGCATCTATTGGTTCTATATCTGATCTGTGTAGGGATGGGAACCGCGCAGATTGTGGTGGTGTAGGAGAGAAAGAGAGGAAGAGAGTAAGTATGGAGATATCAAAGGAGACGCGGAAACGGCTGATGCAGATCATTGCATTTGGGATTCTGCTCTATTGCGGGATGGAACATTTTGACGTGGTGATCGGAGCGGTGGATTTTGTGCTGGGGATTGTGATGCCGTTTCTGGTTGGAGGCGCGATCGCATTCGTGATCAATGTTCCGATGAAGAGTATCGAGCGGCATCTGTTTGCGAAGAACGGGAAGCTTGCAAAATGGAGAAGACCCGTTGCCTATCTGCTGACGCTTGCGCTTGTGATCGGTATTATCACGCTGGCACTTGTGGTCGTGATACCGGAGCTTGGAAATACGATTTCCATGATTGTACAGCAGGTTCCGGTTGCGGTAAAAGCCGTACAGAAGTGGCTGACAGATCTTCCGGACAGCTATCCGGCACTTGCCCCTGCGGTGGCGGAGCTTAATATTGACTGGTCGTCGCTTGCCGACTCGATTGTGACGTTTGTGCAGAATTTTGCGGCGGGGGTTGTGAGCTCCGGCGTTGGTATTTTTTCCGGGATCGTGAGCGGTGTGGTGACGTTTGTGATTGCGTTTACGTTTTCCATCTATGTGCTGTTCCAGAAGGAGCGTCTGGCGAGACAGGCAAAACAGATTCTGTACGCCGTCTTTCCGGAGAAGACCACGGAGAAGATTCTCTCGGTGGCAGCCCTGTCCAATCAGGTGTTTTCCAGTTTCCTGTCCGGGCAGTGCGTGGAGGCGGTGATTCTCGGCACCTTGTTTGTCATTACCATGTCGATTCTGGGGATGCCGTATGCAATGCTGACCGGAATCGTGATTGCGATAACGGCGCTGATTCCGATTTTCGGCGCATTTATCGGCTGTGTCATCGGAATGCTTCTGATCGTGATGGTAGATCCGGTGCAGGCGGTGTGGTTTCTGGTGCTGTTTTTGGTGTTGCAGCAGCTTGAGGGAAACCTGATCTACCCGCACGTGGTGGGAAACTCCGTCGGACTGCCCTCCATCTGGGTGCTGGTGGCAGTGACCGTCGGCGGCAACATGTTCGGCATCCTGGGTATTCTGGTGTTCATTCCGCTCTGCTCCGTGCTGTACGCACTGTTTGCCATGTTTGTGAAAAAAAGACTGCGTGAGCGGGAGATTCCCGAGAGCCGCTGGAACGCGCCGTCAGGCGGCGCTGCGGCGGCCGAGCCCGCAGAAGAGAGCAGTCTTGTGGATAAATGACAAAAAGCCTTTCGGAAGTGTAGGAGGGACTTCCGAAAGGCTTTTTGAAATAGTGTAATATAGTATATGGAATATATATAAAACCCGCCGGCAGTGCCGGTGAGAGAGTTTTTAGGCGGAACTGACAGAACCCCAACCCCCGCGTCGAAACTCAACAGCTCCTTTTGATGATTCTATCTTATCGGGAAAATGTGTCGGAAGCTTGACGGCAAAATGAAGAATGTCTTAATATAGTGTAAGAAATTTCTAAAAAGTGGAAAATATTTATAAAATGGCGTTGGAAAAAGGGGAAGCATTACTTGGAAGCATACGAATATCTGGAAAAAATAAGAGCGGCGGCGCCGCGGGTACACTGTATCACGAACTATGTGACGGCGCATGACGTGGCAAACATGATCCTGGCGTGTGGAGCGAACCCGGTCATGGCGGACGAGCCGCAGGAGATGGGAGAGATCACGGCGCATGCGGGGGCGCTCGCCCTTAATATGGGAACTCCTGGCGAGCGCAGAGAGCAGGCAATGCTTGCGGCGGGAAAGGCGGCAAACGCGAACGGGATTCCGGTAGTGCTTGACCCGGTCGGCGTCGGTGCGAGCGCATTTCGTCGGAAGATGGCAGAAGAGCTGTTGGAGGCGGTGACGTTTACCGCCATACGCGGCAACATGTCGGAGATCCGGACGCTTTCTGAACTGGCAGAAAAAAAGGTGACCGGCTCATCCGGCGGCGTGGATGTATGTCCGGTGGATGTGGTCACGGAGGAGACGCTTGCGGAAGCGGTCACCTTTGTAAAGGCGGTCTCTAAGCGCCTTGGTGCGGTGCTTGCGGTGACCGGTGCGATCGATCTTGTCTCGGACGGACAGCAGTGTGTGGTGATCCGCGGAGGAAGAGAGGAGATGAGCCGGGTGACCGGAACCGGGTGCCAGCTCTCCGGACTTGCGGCGGCGTTCCTCGCGGTGGCGCGGAATATGGAAGCGCCGGCTGGAAGCACCGGCGGGAATACTGCAGCATGCGCAGCATGCGCGGCGCGCGGCATGGAGGCGGTCGCGGCGGCAGTCTGCGTGATGAATGCAGCAGGAGAGATTGCATGGGAGCAGCGCGGTTTATGCGGCGGAAATGCCTCCTACGGGACCGGTATCATTGATGCTGTGTACCGGATGGACCAGAAAATGCTGGAGGGAAGGATTCATTATGAAGTGCGATAAAAGAGATCTGCTGCTTTATGCAGTGACTGATCGAAGCTGGAGCGAAGGAACAACGCTGGGGGCGCAGGTGGAAGAAGCGCTCCGGGGAGGCGCGACATTTGTCCAGCTGCGGGAAAAAAAGCTGACCGGGGAAGCACTCCGTGCGGAGGCGTTGGAGATTCAGGCAGTGTGCCGGCGGTACGGCGTGCCGTTTGTGATCAACGACGACGTGGCGCTTGCGAAAGAGATTGACGCGGACGGGGTGCATGTCGGGCAGGATGATATGGAAGCTGGCGATGTGCGTGCCATTCTGGGCGCTGACAAAATCATCGGCGTATCTGCGCATAATGTGGAAGAAGCGCTCCGCGCAGAACGTCATGGCGCGGATTATCTGGGCGTTGGCGCTGCGTTTACGACCAGTTCCAAACCGGAGGCGGGACACATTGACGCGGAGACGATACGTGCCATCTGCGAGACGGTAAAGATTCCGGTCATTGCGATCGGCGGCATCAAGGAGGAGAATCTTCTGCAGCTGCGCGGAAACGGTCTGTGCGGCGTTGCCGTGATCAGCGCCATTTTTGCACAGAAGGATATCGAGGCGGCGACGAGGCGTCTGCACGCTCTGGCAGAGGAAATGGCGGGGGATCAGGAATGAAGGGTGCAATTTTTGATATGGACGGCACGCTGCTAGACTCCATGCAGGTGTGGGTTCACGTCGGCGAGCAGTATTTGCGGAACCGGGGAATCGAGCCGGAAGAAGGGCTCGGAGATGTGCTTTTTCCTATGAGCATGCGGGACGGAGCTGTGTATGTGAAGGAAAAGTACGGTTTGCCGGATTCCTCCGATACGATTGTGACGGACATGGACGCGATTGTGTTTGCGGCATACCGGGATGAGGTTCTGCCGAAGCCGGGCGTTGCGGCATATCTGGAATTGCTCAAAAAGCAGGGAATACCGATGGCGGTCGCCACCGCGACGAACCGTCCGATGGTGGAGGCAGCGCTTGCGCGGACAGGACTTGCCGGCTATTTTAAACAGATTTTTACCTGCACGGAGATCGGCGCGGGAAAAGAACGGCCGGACATCTATCTGGCGGCTGCAAAGACGCTTGGTACGAATCCGGCGGATACTTGGGTGTTCGAGGACGCGCTCTATGCGATTAAGACGGCAAAGGCAGCCGGGTTTTATACGGTGGGGCTTTACGATGAGACGAGCAGAAATGATCAGGAGGCGATTGCCGGCCTGGCGGACTGCTATGCGCGGGAGATTCAATCTGTTTCCGCACAAGACTGTACTTGAGAATGTAATGCTGGCGCCTGTTCATGTAAAAAAGATGGAGAAAGGAAGGACAGAAGCTCTTGCAAAAGAGCTGATCGGAAAAGTCGGACTTGCGGACAAGGTTGTCTTTATGGCGGATGGAAGAATTCTTGAGGAAGGAAAGCCGGAGGAGATTTTTTCCAATCCGAAGACGCCAGAGGTAAGACAGTTCCTGCGGAGCGTTCTGTAGTAGAGTGATGAATAAATTTGTGATGAGACAATCTTTGCTGCTGCTTTTGACGGCAACGATCTGGGGCGTTGCGTTTGTGGCGCAGAGTGTTGGAATGGATTATATCGGACCGTTTACCTTTAACGTAGTGCGGAATGTGATTGGCGGGCTGGTGCTGATCCCATGTATTGCAGTGTTTCATAGAACAGGTGCAAAGGAAGAGGATGCCGGAAAGACACCGGGAAGCCGGAAAAATCTGCTGCTTGGCGGAATCTGCTGCGGGGTCATGCTTTTTGTGGCAGGCAATCTGCAACAGATCGGAATACAGTATACAACAGTCGGCAAAGCAGGATTCATCACAGCGATGTATATTGTGCTGGTGCCGATATTAAGTATTTTTTTAGGAAAAAAGGCGGAAATCAAAATCTGGGTCGCTGTGGCGCTGGCTGTCGCGGGGTTATACATTTTATGTATGACAGATGGCAGCTTTTCCCTGCAGAAGGGAGATCTGTTCGTTCTGCTGTCGGCATTTGCATTTTCGGCGCACATTCTTGTTATTGATCATTTTGCGCCGCTGGCGGACGGTGTAAAAATGTCGTGCATCCAGTTTTTTGTGTGTGCACTGCTGTCGGCGGTCTGCATGTGGCTGTTTGAGAAACCGGATATGGGAGCGGTTCTGCAGGCATGGATTCCGGTGCTGTACGCAGGTGTTTTTTCCTGTGGCGTGGCGTACACACTCCAGATTGTCGGACAGCGTGGCATGAACCCAACGGTGGCGTCCTTAATCCTCAGCCTGGAGTCGGTAATTTCATTGATTGCAGGCTGGGTAATATTAGGGCAGGCGCTCTCGGTACGTGAGCTTTCCGGCTGTGTGCTGATGTTTGCTGCAATCATTCTGGTGCAGCTTCCGGAGCGGAAACGTGGCGCGTGATTTCCTGTGATTTTGCAAATTTAGCGTAGAAGTGCCAGAAAAACTGTGATATGATAAAAAAGGGAAAACGCCTTCGGATTCCGAAGGCGTTTTCTGTTACAGAGACATTTTAGGACACGAAAGCTGGTAAGAGAATGATACGCAGAGCGGTACTGCAGGATATTCCTGCATTGATGGATATATATAATGAAGCGATTCTTCACACGACGGCAACGTTTGATACGGAAGTCAAAGACATGGAGAACCGGAAGGCATGGTTTGCGGAGCATAACGGGCGCTATGTCATTTATGTTGATGTGGAGGACGGCAAGGTGGCGGGATATGCGTCGCTTTCCCGTTACAGGGACCGCAAGGCATTTGACCCTGCGGTGGAGATTTCAATTTATGTACACAAGGATTATCGAGGGCGTGGCATCGGCCGCAGCCTGATGGAGAAAGTGCTTGCCTTTGCAGCGGAGTGTGAGGAGATTGACACGGTCATCTCTTTAATCACCAGTGAGAATGCGGCGAGCATTCATCTGCATGAGGTGTATGGATTTGAGTATTGCGGTCAGATTAAAAATGCAGGGACAAAGTTTGGAAGAAAACTCAGTCTGAATGCATATCAGATTCTATATGACAGGTAGAGAGGATATAGGGCAAAAGCTATGATGAAATATTTTATGACCGATAATCAGGTGATACATGAGGAGGAGAAGCTGCAGGACGGCGTGTGGGTGCGGATGATCAGCCCCACGCAGGAGGAATGTGAGGAGATTGCCGATGTGCTGAATGTGGATATCGACGATATCAAGGCAGCACTCGATGAGGAGGAAAGCTCCCGTATCGAACTGCAGGACGGATACACGCTGATTCTGGTGGACGTTCCGACGACGGAGATACGGCACGATAAGCAGTCCTACACGACAATTCCGCTCGGCATTATCTTAACGCAGGATGTGATCGTGACGGTGTGCACGGAGGATACGCCGGTGCTCAAGAATTTTGTGATCAACCGCGTGAAGGAGTTCAGCACGAAAAAGCGTCTGCGCTTTGTGTACCAGATTCTGTACCGCACCGCGACAATCTATCAGACCAACCTGCGCATCATTGACAAGCGCCGCACGGAGATTGAGGAGCGGATCGGACAACACACCGAGGACGTGGATCTGATTGATCTGCACGAGCTGGAGTCCACGCTGGTCTATTTCGCCACATCCCTGCGTGCAAACGGCGTGGTGTTAGATCGGCTGACGCGCTATAAGAGACTGGAGCAGTACCCGGAGGATACGGAGCTTCTGGGGGATGTCATAGTCGAGAACCAGCAGGCGATCGAGATGACTTCCATCTACCGTGACATCATCAACGGTACCAGAGAACTGATGTCCTCCGTGATTGACAACCGCCTGAACAACGTCATGAAGTATCTGACCTCAATCACGATTGTCATGGCGATTCCGACGGTCATTTCCGGTATCTACGGAATGAACGTGGATGAGCGGTGGATGCCGTTTGCTAATACGCCGCACGGATTTTTGCTGATCTGTGTGCTGACTCTGTTGATCTGCATTATCACGATGCTGATACTGCGTAAGAAAAAGATGCTATAGAACAAGCGGCGGGAGAATCTGCCGCACGATCGAATCACGGGCGGCGCAGCAGAGCAGCTGCGCGGAGAGAAGAGTATAATGAAGACAAAAATTTACGGAACCATCGGACCAGCATGCTGTGATACAGAGATGCTGGTTCATTTGTTTGAAAAAGGAATGACAGGAATCAGAATCAATCTGTCCCATGCGGATCTGGAAGAAGCGGATGCGTGGATCTCCGGCATCCACAGCGCATGGAGCCGGCTGCATGACGGAACGCCAGAGATTCTGATTGACCTGCGGGGACCGGAGCTCCGCATCGGTACGCTTGGGGCAGAGCGTCTTTTAAAAGAGGAAGACGGTCTGAGCCTTGTGGCGGACGGACAAAACAATCTGTTTGATCCGACGGAGATTCCGGTGCCGGGAACGCTGCTTGTGGCGCTTGCGCCCGGACAGGAGATTTTGCTGGACGACGGCAGGATTGCATTAAAAGTAGAAGAACAATTCCGCTGCGGATCGTCTGTCGCGGTGGAATGTACCGTTGTGCGGGGCGGCGTCTTAAAAAGCGGGAAAAGTATCGCGGCGCCCGGTGTGGAGATACAGACACCGACGCTGACGGAGCGTGATTACAGGAATCTTGCCAGAGTAAAGCAGTGCAGGATCACAGGGGTCATGCTTCCATTCGTGAGAAATCAAGAAGACTTAAAGAACTTAAAAGAGGCTTTAATAAATGAGAATGCCGGGGACATCCGCATTTTCGCAAAAATTGAGAATCTGCAGGGAATGGAGCATCTGGGGGAGCTGCTGCCACACTGCGATGAGATCGTGATCGCCAGAGGAGATCTGGGGAATGCGATGCCTCTGGCAAAGCTTCCGTGCGCGCAGGAGGAGATTGCGGATCAGTGCAGAAAGCACGGGCGTGCGTTTATGGTCGTCACGCAGATGCTCGCTTCCATGGAGCATCGGGCGGTGCCGACGCGGGCGGAAGTGTCCGATATATTCCGTACGGTGCAGCAGGGCGCGGCATCTGTGATGCTGACGGGCGAGACCGCTGCGGGAGAATATCCGCTGGAGGCGATGGAGGTTCTGGTGGATACGGTGCGGGAAGCGGAGCGGTATCTGGAAGAACGCAGATAAAGGGGCATAAAATGTCATTTATCCAGCATCTTTTTGTATTCGCGTGGACTTTGTCCCACATATTTCCGGAAGAGGCGTGAAAAATAGCCCATATCGGTGTAGCCGACGGCGTTGGATACTTCCGCGACGCTCATGTCCGTGGTGTTAAAGTAACGCAGCGAGGCGAGAATGCGGTGCTTGTTGATATAGGTGGTGAGTGTGTCCCCGACTTCCTTTTTAAATTCGTTGGAGAGATAGGAAGCATTTTTGTCAAACTCCGCGGCGAGCGTGGCGAGCGATAATTCCGAGGCCAAGTGTTGATTGATATAATTGACCACGCTTCGTATCAGGTAGGAATAATTGTCATAGGTAAAGTTTTTCACGAGCAGGCAGTATTTGCGCACCATTTCATAAGGAAGATGCGACAGTTCCTGCGCCTGCACGGTTTCGTTAATTTTAAGCTGAAAGGTATGCATCTGCTTAAAGATATAGGCGGGATGCACCTGTGTGTCCATCATTTTGGCAGACAGAAAAGTGTTGATGTAGGAGAGATATTCCTTTAACTGGGAGAGTGGTGTCTCGGAAAAAGAAACCGCAAAATTCAACAGGGATTTCATGCTTTCGGAGGAGGCTGTCTGATCACCGGTGATGACAGCATCGCCACAGGATTTTATGTGTTCGGCGAGATTTGCCATATAATCGGAAGTAAATTTGTGAATCCGTTCCTCGTTAAAGTCAACTTCGTGCTGTTCAGAGGTATAATTGATATACTCGACGTGATTGGCTGCAAACCCGGGGATAAATGCAGTGATCAGATGCTGCAGTGTGGTGATCAGACTCTGCATTTCCACGACGGGAAGATTGTAGTAGACCTGCTGCATGCTGGATGTATACTGTGGCGGAATGCCGTTCTCCTTCATGATGCGGTTGATGACAGCCGGAGTTGCAGGTTCGGTACGGAACGGCATGAAGCCAAACATATCGGGATGCTCCTCGTTTGTAACTGTGATAATCAGATTGTAAAAGCCCAGAACACTTTTTAACACGATAATCTGCCAGGCATCCTGCTCGGGAGACAGGGAGAAGATGGCAGAATTTGTGGAATAGGTTCCCCAGACCATTTTGCGAAGCCCCATGTCCAGCCGCTCCAGATCGGAGTAGGGATAATGCATCAGAAAAGAATCGACTTTGTAGGCGTCTAAGATGGTCTGGCGGATGACCGGAAAACAGTCCTCCACGGAAATATAGGGCAATGCCATAAGAATCCTCCTTGCTTGATCCGGAAACTGTTAGCTGCAAATAACAACGTGAAAAAATTTTAGTACAAAACAAATATAACACAAAAATAATCCGTGTCAAACAAAAAAAGGCAAGGTACAGGGAAAGGGAAGTTGCTATAATAAAACCATCAAAGAGACCGCATGGGGCGGTCTGCTACAGGAGGCGCATTATGGGAAACACAAACACCAAGCCGTTTGGCGTAAAGGACAAAATCGGTTACATGTGCGGTGATATTGCGAATGATTTTACATTCATTTTCGCCAGCAGCTATGTAATGGTATTTTACACAAAGGTCATGGGAGTCTCTGCCGGTATGGTAGGTACCATGTTCCTGCTTGCAAGATGTCTGGATGCATTTACCGACATCGGAATGGGACGCATTGTTGATAACAGCAAGCCGACCAAGAACGGACGCATCCGTCCGTGGATTCTGCGTATGTGCGCATTTGTTGCACTGGCATCGTTCATGATGTACCAGTCATTTCTGGTAGATGCACCGTATGCGGCAAAAGTTGCTTACATGTTCATCACTTACATTTTATGGGGATCCATTTTCTACACATCCGTAAATATTCCATATGGATCCATGGCATCTGTTATTTCCAGCGAGCCGAAGGACCGAAGCTCCTTATCTGTGTTCCGTTCTCTGGGCGGTACGCTGGCAGGTATCCTGATCGGTATGCTTGCACCGATGGTGGTATATTACACCGATGAGGCAGGAAACAAGGTCGTATCCGCGTCCAAAATTTCCATGATCGCAGGAATCTTTTCCGTACTTGCCGTTATCTGCTATCTGTTATGCTATACGCTGACAACAGAACGTGTCGCGTATGTACCGAAGCCGGATGTCCAGAAGAAGACGTTCGGACAGACGGTTTCCGCACTGTTTTCCAGCAGATCGCTGATGGGTCTGATTCTCTCGGCAGTGCTGTTGCTGTTGGCATCTTTAATGTCCCAGGGCATCAACCAGTATCTGTTTGCAGATTATTTTAAGAACACTGCAGCATTATCCGTATATTCGCTGCTGATGCTTCCGTGCGTGCTTGTACTTTCCGCAGTGTCCACAAAGCTTGCCGTGAAGTACGGAAAGAAAGAGTGCAGTCTTATCGGAATGTTTATCTCCGCAGGATTATATTTTATTATTGGCGTACTGCATGTAAAGAATGTATGGCTGTTCGTCGGACTGGCATTCCTTGCCATGATCGGTATGTATTTCTTCCAGATGCAGTGCTGGGCACTGGTAACGGACGTTATCGATGACATGGAAGTGAAGAATCACACCAGAGATGATGGTACCGTATACGGTATGTACTCTTTCGCAAGAAAGATCGGTCAGGCAATTGCGGGCGGACTTTCCGGCTGGGCACTTGGCTGGATCGGTTATGATGAGCTGGCAACAAGCCAGACGCAGGAAGTTGCAAATGGAATCTACAATCTGTCCACCTTCTTCCCGGCAATCATCTATGCATTATGCGGACTGGCACTGTTACTTATATATCCGCTTTCCAAGGCGAAGGTAGAGGCAAACGTAAAAGAACTTGAGTCCAGAAGAAAATAATATAGGCTTGTTAAGGGGCTGCACATTAAGTGTGCAGCCCCTTTTTCGTGCAGCTCATGTGATAAGCAGCATTATAAGAAGCACATATGCAGATTTCCGTTGGAAATGCAGATGGAATGTTCGTTGGAGAAAAATGTGAGCATTTCTACCAGTTGGATGTTTGCATCAGATTCCGTGTCTCTTCCACGTTTTGACTATCCGACGGGTGCATGTCCGGCACGCCGGAGACAATGGGCGGGCTTTCTAGCTGCACTAACTGCACTCCCTCGTAGACATCATAAAACCGCGCGAACAGAAACTCGCTGCCACCTGCTATGAAAGTCCGGGCAGATGGCAACTCAAACATCTGCTTCGCGCGGTTATGTTTTACTGCGGGAGTGCAGGTAAGTGCAGCACGAAAACCCTACAAATTGTCTCACGGGATGCGGACCTGACCCGCGGATTGTTCCAAACTTGGAAAGACACGGATCATCGAAGATGCAAACATCTGGCTGGTTAGAAATGCCATATTTTTTGACCGAATTTCCATCTGCATTTCCAACGGAAATCGCAAAGTGCGAGTTTCTTATAATGCTACTTATCAAAATCCAGCTTCATGAAAAGGGGCGACTGCCCCTTTTTGGGCGTATTTGTTAAGGAAAGGTCAAAATAGGTAGGAAGTCCGTTCAAATAGATAGAAAGTTCTATCTATGGAAACCGATATTTTTTACAAACAATGGAAGACATTTTTGACTAAATGTATATTTTTGCAATTTTCAATTTGTAAAAAGGCGGAAAATGTGAAAAAAATCACAATCTATGCATGCATATTGCACAAAAACAGAACGCAAAATTAGAACTTTTGACGAAATTGACATTTGATGGGAAACTTCATAAAATAGGAACACAAAAAAAGAGAAAGGAAGTGGTAATACGGAGGAACTATCAAAGCAGCTGATGGAAGAGCTGAACTGTGAGACTGCGTTCACGATCCCCGTTTTTGGCGGGATCCCTGTGGCAGAGTCGGTCGTGGTCACATGGGTCATCATGGCAGTGCTGCTGCTCGGCTCGATCATTCTTGTGCGCAATCTGAAAGTAGAGAATGTCGGCAAGAAACAGGTTGTACTGGAAACGGTAGTGGGAGGCTTATACAACTTCTTTTATGATCTCCTGGGGGAGGATGGAAAGGGGTATATCCCGTATCTGATGACAGTAGGGCTGTATATCGGCGTAGCCAATATGATCGGCCTGTTCGGTCTCAAGTCTCCAACCAAAGATGTGGGCGTCACAGGTGCTCTCGCACTGATGAGTATCGTTCTGATTGAATTTTCGGGCGTACATAAAAAAGGCGTCAAGGGCTTTTTAAAGAGCTTTGCGGAACCGATCCCGCTTATGCTGCCGATGAATATTCTGGAAATATTTATCCGGCCGTTATCGCTGTGTATGCGACTTTTCGGTAATATCTTAGGCGCATTCGTTATCATGGAGCTGATCAAGATCGTGGCACCGTTACTTGTGCCGGTACCGCTCAGTCTCTACTTTGACCTGTTTGACGGATTCATTCAGGCATATGTATTTGTATTTTTAACATCACTTTTTATTAAGGAAACCATCGAGTAATCAAATCGAAAAAGAAAAGGAAAAGGAGAACATTATTATGACATCTTTAATCGCAATCGGAGCAGGAATCGCAGCACTTACAGGTATTGGAGCAGGAATCGGCATCGGACTTGCAACTTCCAAGGCAACAGACGCTATCGCAAGACAGCCGGAGGCTGACGGAAAGATCACAAAGGCACTGTTACTTGGCTGTGCACTGGCAGAGGGTACTGCAATCTTCGGTATGGTTGTAGCAATCTTAATCATCTTATTCTTAGGCTAAGGAAAGGTTATGGTAGAGTATGCAGTTACTTAGAATCGACTGGAATGTCATCTTTACCATCGTCAATCTGATCGTATTATATCTGGGGCTCCGCAAATTTTTAATCGGACCGGTCACGAAAGTGATGGATCAGCGCAAGCAGCTGATCGAAGGGCAGATGGCGGACGCACGCCATGTAAATGAGCAGGCAAACGAGCTGAAAGCGCAGTATGAGGACGCCTTAAAGCAGGCGCATGAGGAATCGGCGCAGATTGTTGAGAAGGCGAGAAAGAGTGCACAGGCGGAGTATGAGAGCCGTATGGATGCAGCGGATACAGAGGCGCAGAAAATTATTGCCAACGCGCACAAGTCGATTGACCTTGAGCGTGAGAAAACCGTGCAGGAGCTGCAGTCGCAGATTGCGGGACTTGCCATGGCGGCAACCGCCAAGGTATTGGGCGACACGGATCAGGCAGCACAGAACAAGCTTATGTATGAACAGTTTTTGGCGAAAACGGGTGGTTTAAATGACACAAACAGCAAATAATTACGGAACGGTTCTTTTTGAGCTGGGCGTAGGGAAAGAGACCGTGGAAGAGATGAAGCGGATCTTCTCACTGACTGGCGTACTTCCGCGCGTGCTGGACTGCCCGGTGGTATCCGGCAGGGAAAAGCACCGGCTGATCGAGCAGCTGTTTCCAAAGGAGGTCTGGAATTTCTTAAAAGAAATGTGCGACCACGGAAACGTATCGGAGATGGACGACGTCTTCAAAGCGTATACGCGCTGCTATGATGAGGCAAATGGAATTTTAGAGACTGTCATGTACTGCGCGGGTACACCGGATGAAGAGCAGCTTGCACAGATCAAAGCATATCTCGCCGCAAAGCACCACAGAGAGACGGTGGAGCTTACTATCCGCACACAGCCGGAACTGATTGGCGGATTTGTGCTGGAGACGGGAGATCTGGTGGAAGATTACAGCGTCCGGGGACGGATCAAGAACTTAGAACAAAAATTGACATGGAGGTGATGACGTGGGTTCCATAAATTCAGAGGAGATTATCTCCATACTGAAAACAGAAATAGAAAATTATGATATGGTGACCGGTGAGCAGGAAGTCGGCTCTGTCATCTGGGTAGGAGACGGAATCGCAACCATCTATGGTATTGAGCATGCCATGTATGGCGAGATTGTGATCTTCGAGAATGGCGTCAGAGGTATGGTGCAGGATATCAAGCGCGATCAGATTGGCTGTATCATTCTCGGAAAAGACACCGGCATCAAAGAGGGCACAAAAGTCACACGCACGAAGAAGAAGGCGGGTGTTCCGGTCGGAAATGCCTATCTTGGAAGAATTGTAAATGCACTGGGAGCGCCGATCGACGGCAAGGGAGAGATTCCGGCGGACGATTACCGTCCGATCGAGCAGGAGGCGCCGGGCATTGTTGACCGTCAGTCAGTCAAGCAGCCGCTCGAGACCGGTATTCTGGCGATTGACGCCATGTTCCCGATCGGACGTGGACAGCGGGAGCTGATTATCGGTGACAGACAGACCGGTAAGACATCAATCGCAGTAGATACCATCTTGAACCAGAAGGGAAAAGATGTGATCTGTATTTATGTGGCGATCGGCCAGAAGGCGTCGACCGTAGCAAAGCTCGTGAATACATTGACGAAGAATGATGCGATGGACTACTCCATCATTTTATCATCGACAGCCAGCGAGTCGGCATCGTTACAGTACATTGCACCGTATGCGGGAACCGCTATGGCAGAGTATTTCATGCATCAGGGCAAGGATGTCCTTATCGTATATGATGACCTCTCCAAGCATGCAGTGGCATATCGTGCACTGTCCCTTTTGCTGGAGCGTTCTCCGGGACGTGAGGCTTATCCGGGAGACGTATTTTATCTGCATTCCAGACTGCTGGAGCGTTCCAGCAAGCTTTCCGATGAGCTGGGCGGAGGTTCCATCACGGCGCTGCCGATCATTGAGACGCAGGCGGGCGATGTATCCGCATACATTCCGACCAACGTGATCTCCATCACAGACGGTCAGATCTTTTTGGAGAGTGATCTGTTCTTCTCCGGTATGCGCCCGGCAGTCAACGTCGGTCTCTCCGTATCCCGTGTCGGCGGTGCGGCACAGACCCAGGCGATGAAGAAAGCGTCCGGTACGATCCGTATTGATCTGGCGCAGTACCGTGAGATGGAAGTGTTCACACAGTTTGCATCCGATCTGGACGACATGACAAAAGAGCAGTTACAGCACGGAAAATGCCTGATGGAGCTGTTAAAGCAGCCGCTCTGCCATCCGATGAGCCTGGCGGATCAGGTCATCACGCTGGTCGCTGCCAACAAGCGTCTGATGCTGGACGTAGACACGGCAAAGACGAAAGAATTCCAGATGGGTATGTTAGATTACATCCATGTACAGCACGCGGAGCTTGTGACGAAGATCAATGAGGAAAAAGTGCTGGATGATGCGATTACGGAGCAGATTGTAGAGGCGGTCAAAGAATATAAGAGCAGGTGATAGAGCATGGCAAATACCAAGGAAATTCAAAAGCGAATGAAAAGTATCCGGGATACCATGAAGATTACAAGCGCCATGTATATGATATCCTCTGCCAAACTGCGCAGCGCCAAGCAGAAGCTTGAGCAGACGGAACCTTATTTCTATGCACTTCAGGGTTCCATCTCCAGATTCCTGCGCCACATTCCGGAGGTGCAGAACCGTTATTTCGACCAGAAGAAGGAGATTCCGGAGGAAGAAAAGCGGCGTGGATATATCGTGATCACTGCGGATAAGGGGCTGGCAGGAGCATACAACCACAACGTCATCAAGATGGCGCATGAGCTTTTCACGCAGGGCGAGAACAATAAGCTGTTTGTCGTCGGCGAGCTCGGACGCCAGTATTTTGCGAAAGAGGGTCTCGCGGTGGATGCGGAGTTCAAGTATACCGTGCAGAACCCGTCGTTACACCGCGCGCGTGTCATTGCGGATCACGTCATGGATCTGTACGCGGGGAATGAGCTTGACGAGGTATATATCATCTACACAAAGATGGAAAACTCTTTTTCTATGAATGCGGAGAAGATGAAACTCCTTCCGCTTGTGAAGGAAGACTTCCTGCATCCTGCCCCTGCGGATATCTATCAGGAGGAGATCCGGGTGGAGTCATCCATGGAGGCGATTCTGGAGCATGTAGTACCGAACTATGTCACAGGATATATCTACTGTGCGCTGGTAGAGTCGTTTGCCAGCGAGCATAATTCCAGAATGATGGCAATGCAGGCGGCAACGGACAGCGCAAAGGACATGATACAGACACTGTCGATCGAGTACAACCGGGTACGGCAGGCGGCGATCACACAGCAGATCACAGAGGTGAGCGGCGGTGCGAAAGCGCAGAAGAACAAGAAAAAGAAATAAAGCGGAAGGGAGCTTGTATGAAGAAAGGTAAAATTGTACAGGTCATGGGACCTGTCGTTGACGTAGAATTTGAAGATAATGACCTTCCATATATTAAAGATGCGCTTGAAGTGGACAACAACGGAAAGCGCTGCGTGATGGAGGTTGCACAGCACATCGGCAATAATACCGTCCGCTGCATCATGCTCGCGGCAAGCGAGGGCTTATGCAAGGATATGGAGGTTATTGCCGAGGGCGGCGGTATCAAGGTTCCGGTTGGAAATAAGACCCTGGGCAGACTGTTTAACGTGCTCGGAGATACACTCGACGGAGGCGAAAGCCTTGACGGTGAGGAACACTGGGTGATTCACAGAGATCCGCCATCTTTTGAAGACCAGAGCCCGGTCGTTGAGGTGCTTGAGACAGGTATTAAGGTCATCGATCTTTTGGCACCGTATGCAAAGGGCGGTAAGATCGGTCTCTTCGGAGGTGCCGGAGTCGGTAAGACGGTATTGATTCAGGAGCTGATCCGCAACATTGCGACAGAGCATGGCGGATATTCCATTTTTACCGGCGTCGGAGAGCGTTCCAGAGAGGGAAATGACCTGTGGTCTGAGATGAAGGAATCCGGCGTACTGGATAAGACGGCGTTAGTGTTCGGACAGATGAACGAGCCGCCGGGAGCCCGTATGAGAGTTGCTGAGACGGGACTTACGATGGCAGAATATTTCCGCGATGAGGAGCATCAGAATGTACTTCTGTTCATCGATAATATTTTCCGTTTCACACAGGCAGGATCTGAGGTATCCGCGCTGCTTGGACGTATGCCGTCCGCAGTAGGTTATCAGCCGACCCTGGCGACGGAGATGGGCGAACTGCAGGAGCGGATTGCCTCCACGAAGAACGGATCTGTTACTTCCGTACAGGCTGTTTACGTGCCGGCAGATGACCTGACAGACCCGGCTCCGGCGACGACATTTGCACATCTGGATGCCACCACGGTACTTTCCAGAAAGATCGTAGAGCAGGGTATTTACCCGGCGGTGGATCCGTTTGAGTCCAACTCCCGTATCCTTGAGGAGGACGTCGTTGGAAAAGAGCACTATGAGACCGCCAGAAGAGTACAGGAGATTTTACAGAAGTACACAGAACTGCAGGATATCATTGCAATTCTCGGTATGGAGGAGCTGTCCGAGGAGGATAAGCTCGTGGTATACCGTGCAAGAAAGATCCAGAAGTTTTTATCCCAGCCGTTCCACGTGGCAGAGAATTTTACCGGCGTGCCGGGCAAGTATGTGCCACTGAAAGAGACGGTAAGAGGATTCAAGGCAATTATTGACGGTGAGATGGATGAGTATCCGGAAGCAGCGTTCTTCAATGTAGGTACGATCGATGATGTGATCGAGCGTGCGAAGGAGATGGGGGCATGAATACATTTAGTCTGAAAGTGATTGCCTGTGACCGTGTCTTTTTTGACGGGAGATGCGAGCAGGTCGTTCTGCCGTTGCATGACGGAGAGAAAGCAATCCAGGCGCATCACGAAAATATGGTGTTTGCCGTTGAGATCGGCGAGATCCGCATCACGGACGAAACAGGCGAGGAGATCGTGGGTGTGACAGGCACCGGATTTGCGCAGATCATCAATAACCGTGCAATGGTGATTGTTGACACCTGTGAGTCCCCGGAGGAGATCGATGTGCGGCGTGCCGAGGAGGCAAAAGAGCGTGCACAGGAGCAGCTCCGCCAGAAACAGAGCATTCAGGAGTATTATCGTTCCAAAGCATCGCTGGCGCGCGCGATGTCGCGCCTCAAGGTCGGGAAAAAAGACCGTCCGACCGGATATTAAGAAGAAAAATGGTCTTGTGCAAGGTCCCGGCGGGTCTGGGAGAGAAAAAGAGTGTCGCCAGACCCGGCGGAAGCCAAAATGCAGCCATGTAAGTCAAAAAAATAGAAGATTGTACGCAAAAACGGGTCTACAGAGAGAAAAAGTCCTCTGTAGACCCGTTTTGATCTTATACACAACATCAGCAAACAATGATTGACCAAGAAAGCTCCTGTGGGTGCATGTAAGGCTCAGCCCTGCAGCTTGCCAGTCGATACAAGTATTAACGCACATGCCGTTGCAACTTACTTAAGCCCCACTGTAGCCAGTAATGCAACTTACTAGCCAGCTTATACGGCTTACTCATCGGTGCAGATTGCTTCCCCGCGCTGCTTACAGTACGAAGAATGTACAGGTTGCCGGTGCAAGAGTCACTGTTCCGGCTTCCTGTGCTGCCGGAGTGAGTTCCGGAAGAGAATTGCCGGCACCCAGAACAAGTGGCTTGCCATTTAAAGTCATGACAGCGGCACGCACGTTGCCGCCCTCGCCGGCGAGTGTGTAGCGCTCTGCGCTCTTCGGAAGCTCTACGGTGGTTGTCTCTGTCAGCGAGTTGTTGATCACAAGATATACAACGCCCTCTTTTCCATCTTTGCGGGAATGTGCGAAGACATGTGCGCCCTCGCGGAGTGGCTCTGCGGTATCGTAAACGGTCGTACCCATCAGGCGGTTCCACAACAATACGGCAAAATAGTTCGGGCGCGGATCAAATACTTCGCGGGCCAGGAAGCCGTAGTCGGAAGAAGCCAGTGTATTGTGGAAAATAACGCCGTCTGTGATCGCTGCGAATCCAGCGAGCTCGTTTAAGGTACGGAAAACATCCAGATACGTGGAAGCCCATGTATCACCGCCACCGCCTGCGTCGCCGGACTCCGTTACCCACATCTCACCACCCGGGCAGTATTTGTCGCGGAGTGGAACATAGGTGCGCGCACAGTTTAATGCAACGTCCAGATACGCCTCGGTATGGGCGGTATCTGCCAGCCAGTGTCCGCTTGGCATCACGGAAGCAAGACGCTCGGATACACCGTTGTAATAATGGTAGCTGAATACGTCCAACGGCTCTTTGGTGTCCTCTAACAGGTCGGTTGTGGAGCAGTTCTCTCTTACAAGCTGCTCGATACCACCACTCTTGCCGTTGTCATCACCGCCATTGATGGTAAGACCCTCGCCAACACTGCTCGGTCCGATACAGATACATTCCGGATAGTTGGCGCGTACCCACGCGAAAAACAGATCCTGATCGCGGTGGTAATCAGCCGGTGTATAACCAGCCGGGAAGCCGGTATCCTCCATCATGTTCGGTTCGTTTGCGAACTCGGCGCCGTCGATCGGTACGCCGTATTCTTTGCTCAGATGAAAAATCTTCTCCGCCTCACTCGGATTCCACGGTTCCTCTGCGGAATGCAGACCCGGGCAGTTCGCAACGGAAATCATCAGTTTCGCATCGATTGCTTTTACGAAGTCGAGCACACCAATCCACTGCTCCTTTGTCAGGACATTTAAGTAGCCCTCCGGAGCGGTTCCGCCGGTTGTATTGTCAAAATCATAGTAAGTCTTGGTTGCCCAGGTGCCGGACACACGCACCCATGCGGTTCCGAGCTCCTTTGCGAGGGAGCGGAGCTTCTCGTTGTACAGATCGATCGGTGCGTATACCTGCATCAGATCCTTGTACATTGCAGCAATGCCGTCTGCGCTCGGAGCGACATGAAACTCTTCGGTTCCTGCAACCTGCTCCGGTGTGTATGCCTTCCAGAAAGTACCGCCGGTTACCTCGGCAAATTCTACATTATAAGACATCAGGCGCGGGTTTACTTCGCGCAGCGCCTTTAAATTCTCGGGAACTAATTTTACAAACTGTGCCATAGAAATCATTCTCCTGTTCGTTTTTATTTGCCGGTGATCCGGATCCCCGTATCACCTTTGCATAAAAACAGCGTACCACAAAAATTGTATTGTGTATGCAGGAAAACAACTATTTACAAAAATTGTGCAAAAACAGGACAAAATCGTTCCCGCCCTTAGCGCTCAAATCTGCCGCTTGCCCCGCACGGAAGCACCAGGCCGTTGCTGGAAACCGGCAGACCGATTTCATCTGCGGCGATATGACCACCGTGTTTTTTTAAGACGGTATTCATCATATAGCTGAGCACTGCCGGCTGAAGACCAGTGGTGTAGGAGTTGATCAGGAAAAACAGAGGATCGTCCGACAGCAGCTGCTCACAGAGCTGCACCAGCGGATAGATGGCGTCCTCGATTTTCCAGATCTCACCCTTGGGTCCTCTTCCGTAGGAAGGCGGGTCCATAATGATCGCATCATAGTGGTTGCCGCGGCGGATCTCGCGCTCAACAAACTTTACGCAGTCGTCCACAATCCAGCGGATCGGGGCATCACCAAGACCGGAAGAGACGGCGTTTTCCTTCGCCCAGGTCACCATTCCCTTGGAGGCATCCACATGCGTGACGCTGGCACCGGCAGCAGCGGCGGCAATCGTGGCACCGCCAGTGTAGGCGAACAGATTTAACACCTTGATCGGACGTTTGGCGCTGCGGATCTTTTCGGAAAACCAGTCCCAGTTGGCAGCCTGCTCCGGAAACAGTCCGGTGTGCTTAAAACTGAACGGCTTTAAGTTGAAAGTCAGCTTGCCGTAATGGATGGTCCACTGCTGGGGAAGATCAAAAAATTCCCACTCCCCGCCGCCCTTGGCGCTGCGGTGGTAATGGCCGTTCATTTTGCGCCAGCCGCGCTCGGTCTTCGGCGTGTCCCAGATGACCTGCGGGTCGGGACGGACGAGAAGATAATCTCCCCAACGCTCGAGCTTTTCTCCTTTTGAGCAGTCAATGACTTCGTAATCTTTCCAGTTATCTGCAATCCACATAGCAATCTCCATTCCTGTGTACTTCTAATTTAAAACTATAACAAATATATACCACAAGCCCGCAGAGGGCAAGGAAAAAGTAAAAACGCCTGCCTGCGGGCAGAGAAGAAGCCTTCGTCACGGCGCGGTGCGGTGCAAGCTTTAACGGATGCGGATATAACATCCGGAGCAGAAAAAAGGCGATAAAAAGCCAATAAAAAACCGGTAGAAAAATATCTACCGGTTCAAAGCTGCGCAGCCCAAATTGCTGGATGCACGCTATTTTTTACGCCAGGTGGACGGCATGAACAGAATCATGAGCGGGAAAAGCTCCAGTCTGCCGGCGAGCATGTCAAAAATCAGCACAATCTTGGAGAGCGGCGAGAAGATTGAGAAATTCTGCGCCGGTCCGACACGGTTTAAGCCGGGACCAATGTTGTTCAGACATGAGACGACTGCTGTAAAATTCGTGGTAAAATCAAACTCATCCAGGCTGATGATAAGCGTTGAAAGCATGAGCAAAATAAAATAAATGACCAGAAAAACATTAGTAGAGCGCAGGGTGCTGTGTTCTACGACATGTCCGTCCATGCGGATCTTGCGGATCTCGCGGGGGTGGATAATCAGGGAAAGCTCCTTACGGATGGTTTTAAATAAAATCACCAGCCGGGATACTTTCATACCGCCTCCTGTGCTTCCCGCACATGCGCCGACGAACATCAGCGTCACAAGAATCGTCTGGGAGAGCGCAGGCCACATGTCGAAGTCGGCAGTGGAATATCCGGTGGTGGTGATGATCGCACCGACCTGGAAAAAGGCATTCCGCAGCGCGTCCCTGGTATTTGCGTAAAGCGGACGTATATTATAGGTAATCATTCCGACAGAAGCAAAGATCAAAAAGAGATACCAGCGCACTTCCTCGATGCGGAATGCATCCTTGATTCTGCGCGATAAAATACAAAAATAAAATGTGTAATTGATACCGCTTAAGATCATAAAAGTTGTGACCGTGTTCTGGATAGCGGGCGAAAAACTTGCAAAGCTGTCGTTACGGAAACCGAAACCACCGGTGCCGGTTGTGCCGAAACTCGTCAGAAGAGACTCAAACAGCGGCATGCCGAGCGCACAGAGAATGACAATCTCAAGGAGCGTGATGGCAAGGTAAATGCCGTATAATATTTTTGCGGTATCCTTGATGTGCGGAACCAGACGGCTGACGGAAGGTCCCGGGCTCTCCGCCTTCATGAGGTTGATTGTAGAGCCGCCCATCAGAGGCAGGATCGACATAATAAAGACGAACACACCCATGCCGCCGATCCAGTGGCTGAAGCTGCGCCAGAAAAGGCTTGCATGCGACAGGGACTCGACATCGGAGAGAATACTTGAACCGGTTGTGGTAAAACCGGAGACCGTTTCAAACAGGGCGTCTACATAATATGGAATGTCGCCGTTCCACACGAAAGGAAGCGCGCCGAAAATACTCATGACAATCCAGCTCAAGGCGACGGTCACAAACCCTTCCCTTGTATACACGGTCGAGGAAGACGGCTTTTTATGTGTGAAAACAATCCCTAAAACCAGGCAGATTGCAGCGGTAATGACAAACGGAATGCCTGCCCTTTCCTGATAGAGCAATGATACCAGTGCCGGAAGCATCAGAAACGCGCTCTCAAATTTTAAAATATAGCCCAGAATATATAAAACCATGGAATAATTCATTGCAGGTTAATCCTCCAGAATCTCTTTGATGTCGGAGATGCGGTATCCGGAAATGACAACCAGAACGGAGTCTCCGGCGAGCATCATATCCTGTCCACCTGGCAGAATGACCTTGCCGTTGCGGTAGATGCAGCAGATTAAAGTGTTCTTCCGGAAATTCAGATCCTGCAGCGGAATGCCTGCGACGGCAGAATTCTCCTTGATGATGAATTCCAGAGCCTCGGCTTTTCCGCCGGCAAGCTTGTAAAGCGTCTCCACGTTGCTGTTGATGGAATTCACTGTGGAGCGCACATATTTTAAAATGTAATCAGCGGTAATGACACGCGGATAAATAATACTTCCCAGATTCATCTCGTTGATGACGGAGTTAAAACTGCTCCGGTTGATCTTGGTCACCGTTTTTGCATTGGAGACATCGTTGGCGTACAGCGACAGCAGGATGTTTTCCTCGTCAAGACCAGTGAGAGCTGCAAAACCCTGCGCCTGCTCTAAGCCCTCCTCGGACAGCAGATCCTGATCGGTGGCATCACCGCAGATGATTGTCGCCTCCGGAAGCAGCTCGCTTAAAACGTCGCAGCGGGACGGATTGATCTCGATGATCGTCACACGGATGCCCGACTGGATGAGAATCTTTGCGAGGTAAAAGGAAACCTTACCGCCGCCGGCGAGAATGGCATTGCTGACGCGGTTCTTGACGATGCCGATCTTGCGGAAAAAGTCAATGGCGTTGCGGCGCTCGGAAGCGATTGCGACGGTATCTCCGGCGCGGAATTCAAAATCACCGTTCGGGATGATGACCTCGCTGCCGCGGATGACGGTACACACCAGCACGTTGCTGTGCAGGGTCTGGTGCAGATTGAACAGCTTTAAATGAATCAGCGGGGAATTCTCGCTGACTTTAAAGTGAAGCAGTTCTACATGCCCTTTTGCAAAAGAATCCACACGGATGGCGGAAGGAAACTGAAATACCCTTGAAATCTCGTTGGCTGCCGTCAACTCAGGATTGATAATCATGGCGAGCCCGAATTCCTTTTTCAGGAAAGCAATCTCACTGTTGTAGATCGGGTTGCGCACGCGCGCGATGGTCTGGCAGTGGCCGGTCTTCTTGGCAATCACGCAGCACAGAAGATTTTTCTCATCATCCCCGGTAACTGCGATCAAAAGATCGGCAGTGGCGATACCAGCCTCCAGCAGTGTCTTATGGTTGATGCCGTTCCCCACGATGCCCATCACATCCAGACGGTCGGTGATATATTGAACCTTTTCCGGCTTTTCATCAATGACAATAATATTGTGATCTTCGTTGCTGAGCTGTTCGACAAGCGTAAAACCAACTTTTCCACAGCCTACGATAATAATGTCCATAGAAATCTCCTTAAAGAATAATCTAAATCATTATAGCATATACAAATTGTTTTTGGGAAAAAAAGCGTAGAAATTGGCAAAATCTTAATGGTAAAAACAATTTTTTCGAGAAAACGCCCACGCGGACAGTTCTTGTGTTTTAAATGAGGGTACGTTACAATGAGTGACAGAGAACTAAATGACAGGAGAGGAAAGAGGAGTTTATGCTGGAACAATTAGTGGAGTGTGAGAACCGGCTTTTAGAGGAACAGAGACGGTTCAATGAGTTACTGCTTGCCTGGCGGTCCGGGGATCTGGGGGACGATCTTACACGGATGAAGATTGAGCAGATGCAGCGGGAAGTGGATGCGCTGGGACGACAGCTGACAGCGCTGCGCACAGTAATTGCGGCGCAGGCAGACCGTGAACGGGCAGGATACGGTCAGAGGACGGTGCCACAGCCGGCGTATGGATGGCCGGCGTATGGACAGCCGGGGGCAGCGGTACAGCCGTGGGATCAGACAATGCCGCAGACAGCGGAGACGGGAAATCCGATACCGCCGGCGCCGGGCGCAATGTCACAGTCCGCGCGGGAGCCGGGAAACCCGCAGCAGGCGTATCAGCAGACACCGCCGCGGCCGGTGGCAGCGCAGGCGGGATACCAGCAGGCATCCGGGAAGCAGGATCTGGAAAAAACGATCGGCAGGGCGATTCTGCCGGTCTGCGCTGCAGGACTGATCTTCCTGAGTCTGGTGTTTTTTGCGATGCTGGTGCTGCCGTATCTTAGCCAGGGAGTAAAGATGGTTCTGATGTATACCGTCAGTGCCGCGATCACGCTGGCAGGAGGAATTCTTGTGGCACATGACCGCAGGAATAAAGCATTTCTTGGGCTGCTGGGCTGCGGCATGGGAGCGTGGTATCTCTCGCTGTTTTTAAGCGATTTTTATTTCCATGCAATAAACGACGGCATACTTTATCTGGGACTGCTGGTGTGGGCGGTGGTTCTGTGTGTGCTGTCACGTCTGCGGTCGAATCTCTTCCTTATCATAGGGCAGATTGGTGTGGGCATCTCATTGATTCTCGGCGTGCTCATGTGTAACTGGACGGAGGATGCGGAAAGGTTCCTGATTCTTTCTATATATTATGCGGTAACGCAGACCATCTTTTTCGTGTCCCACCTACGGCGGGAATATTACCGTAATGCGGTGAATCTTGTGTCGTGGAGCATCGGGCTGCTCATTCTGGTGCTTGGAGCAGCTGCTTCCTATACAGAAGGCTCCGCTGCGGGAAACGTGTCAGTGGTATTGCTTCTTGCGCTTGCAGCGGTTCCGGTACTGCTTGGCGTAGCCGCGGCGGAAATGGACGAGAACGGAAAACTGCTTGGCGGTATTGTGGGGGCACTGTGTATCATCATTTTTTGTGGACTGTTTTTGAACCGGTTTACCGGAGCGGCGCTGCTCTTACTGGTATTTGGCATTGCAGTTCTGGCGCTGCTGGAATTCCGGCGCCCCGGGGATCTGTCCGTGGGTACGGTTCTGCTGGAGGTGGCTGTTTTTGCGCAGATGTTCTTTGCGGGAGCTGCCGCGCCGTATTTCGGGGAGTATATATCGACGGGACTTCTGGCGGAGGCGTGCCTTCTGTACGGTTTCCTGCGAAAAAGAAAAGCATACCGGGCGGCGGCACTCGGCTATGGCATCCTGCTGCTGTTGATCCCGATGAACGGGGGCATGAGAACGGTCTGGGGACTGGTATTTTTCTGCAGCGCGGTGCTGCTGATCCGGTTCTGCAGGGAACAGTATGAAACCTGGATGAAGATCTGTGGTTATCTGATGTTTTTGGCATTCCTGTCAGAAACGGCGATGTGGGGAACGGATCTGGCAGCGGTCGCAGATGTTTACCTGAGCGATCTGATCTGTTTTATGCCGATTGTGCTCTGCAATATTCTGGCGGCGAAAGTTCCGCTGTTTCGCAGAAATCCAAAGACGGGAGAGGAAGAAAAAGCATTCGCGGCGGTAACGATGGCCGTGCAGGCGCTCCTTATTGCAGCGGTTCTGGTTCTGATGGGAAAACCGGACGCGCCGGTGCTTCACCTTATCTATGTGCTTTTGGGACTGGTGCTCGTGTGCACCAATACCTACAGCCTGCTGATAAGGAAGGACGGAGACTGGTGGGGAATTTACGTGGCGTTAAAGCTGCTGCTGTTTGCATCGGTCGCACTGCACTCCTATGGGGTGCCTGTGTTCGTGAACGATGTGACGGGCATTGTGATTGCGTTCTGCTGTATCGTGGCGGGATTTCTGGCGGAAATGCGGATGAAGAGAAAATATAAGGCACTGCGGGTCTGCGGACTGGTTCTGGTGCTGCTGTGCGTTGTAAAACTGGTGCTCGTGGACATCCGCTACGACAATGTGCTGCTCCGGGCGGCGGGATTTTTTGTCGGAGGCATCCTTTGCTTTGGTATCAGTCTTGTATACAATCTGGTCGACAAGTGGATGGGGCGGCGCGAAAATGCAAAAAACTGAAAAAAATCCTTGCAATTCGCGGTTTCATCGTGTATACTATGCATTGCTGTGACATTGATAGCGTTGAAGCGTGAGGTTGCTGCAGAGCATTGCAGGTTTTCCGTGGAGCGAATGTCAAGTTAGGAAACTGGCGACAAGTCACTGTATCACGAATAGAATTTGTCCGAAGGACAGAGGGATGGCGTGTAGGAAGCGCGGGCTTCTTTGTGGGCGTGAGTCCATGATACACGCGGGTATGTGTGCAGTCACCGCTTGTCGTACAAAAAGCGATTACATCGCTTGTAAAAGTGCGAAAAGGAGGCGACTTTTTTTATGGCAAGTCAAGTAATGAGAATCACTCTGAAGGCTTATGATCACAAGTTAGTTGATTCATCAGCACAGAAAATCATCGAAACTGTAAAGAAGAACGGATCACAGGTGAGCGGACCGGTACCTCTTCCTACAAAGAAGGAAGTAGTTACAATCTTAAGAGCTACTCACAAGTACAAAGATTCCCGCGAGCAGTTCGAGCAGAGAACTCATAAGAGACTGATCGATATCGTTACACCGACGCAGAAGACGGTTGATGCATTATCCCGTCTTGAGATGCCGGCAGGTGTTTACATCGATATCAAGATGAAGAATAAATAATTTCTTCATCCCAGACAAATCAATGATTTAGTTAATATCCTGAAGGGTTTTATATAGAAGTAATGCAGGCGGTGAAAACTTCCCATTCCACTTATATGGACTTTCTAGGATGAACGGTTCCGCTACCCCACATGGTTGGGCATGAAGCGTTCCGCTGTAGAGAAAACAGGAGGTAAAAGTATGAAGAAAGCGATTTTAGCAACAAAAGTCGGAATGACTCAGATCTTCAATGCAGACGGTGTTTTAGTACCGGTTACTGTATTGGAAGCAGGTCCATGTTCTGTAACACAGATCAAGACAGTAGAGAACGATGGATACAGTGCAGTGCAGGTTGCATTTGCTGACAAGAAAGAAAAGGTTGTCAACAAGGATGCAAACGGCAAGAAGCAGGTAGCTCACAGACATGGTGTAAACAAGGCTCAGATGGGACATTTTGCAAAGGCTGGCGTATCCGGCAAGCGTTTTGTGAAAGAGTTCAAGTTTGAGAACGCAGCAGATTACAATCTTGGCGATGTGATCAAGGCTGATATTTTTGCAGAGGGCGACAAGATCGACGCTACTGCAATTTCCAAAGGAAAAGGATTCCAGGGCGCTATCAAGAGATTGGGACAGCACAGAGGTCCTATGGCTCACGGTTCCAAGTTCCATCGTCATCAGGGTTCCAACGGTGCGTGCTCCTCACCGAGCCGTGTGTTCAAGGGAAAAGGAATGCCGGGACATATGGGAAGCGTACAGGTTACTACACAGAACCTTGAAATCGTAAGAGTTGACGCAGAGAACAACCTGCTTTTAGTAAAAGGTGCCGTACCAGGTGCTAAGAAGTGTTTAGTAACAGTTAAAGAAACAGTAAAAGCTGGTAAATAGTGCTCGAATAGGAAAGGAGGAACTAAACGATGGCTAAAGTAGCTGTTTATAATATGGAAGGCAAGGAAGTTGACAGCCTTGAGTTGAACGATGCTATCTTCGGAGTAGAAGTGAATGAGCATTTAGTACACATGGCAGTCCTTCAGCAGCTTGCAAACAACCGCCAGGGAACACAGAAGGCTAAGACCCGTTCCGAAGTACGCGGTGGTGGTAGAAAACCATGGAGACAGAAGGGAACCGGACATGCAAGACAGGGTTCAACCAGAGCTCCGCAGTGGACACATGGTGGCGTAGTATTCGCTCCGGTACCAAGAGATTATTCTTTCAAGCTCAACAAGAAAGAGAAGAGAGCAGCATTAAAGTCTGCACTTACTTCAAGAGTTGTTGAGAACAAGTTCATCGTTCTCGACGAGTTAAAGCTTGACGAGATCAAGACCAAGAAGTTCGTAGAGGTTATGAAGAACTTAAAGGTTGAGAAGGCACTTGTTGTATTGAACGATATGGATGTCAACGTAATCAAATCCGCAGACAACGTTCCGACTGTAAAGACTGCTCAGACAAATGAGCTGAATGTATTTGACGTTCTGAAGTATGATACAGTTGTTGTAACGAAGGACGCTGTAAAGACGATCGAGGAGGTGTATGCATAATGGCAAACGTACAGTATTATGATGTAATCCTCAAACCAGTAGTAACAGAGAAGAGCATGGCAGCAATGGCTGAGAAGAAGTATACATTCTTAGTTCACCCGGAAGCGAACAAGTCCATGATCAAGGAAGCAGTTGAGAAAATGTTCGAGGGAACAAAGGTTGCAAGCGTCAACACCATGAACATGGATGGCAAGAACAAGAGACGTGGAATGGTAACCGGTAAGACTGCCAAGACCAAGAAAGCTATCGTAACATTAACAGCAGACAGCAAGGACATCGAGATCTTCGCTGGACTGTAAGAGATGAAAAGCGTTTCATTCTGATAGCAAACTAGGCGCAGCGATGCGCGATAACAAACATCGAAAGGAGAACAACAATGGGAATTAAGACATACAACCCATATACACCTTCCAGAAGAAATATGACTGGCTCCGATTTCTCCGAGATCACAAAGACAACTCCGGAGAAGGCGCTCACTACTTCTTTAAAGAAGAACGCCGGTCGTAACAATCAGGGAAAGATCACCGTTAGACATCACGGCGGTGGAAACAGAAGAAAATACAGAGTCATCGACTTCAAGAGAAACAGCAAAGACGGAATTCCGGCAAAGGTTGTTGGTATTGAGTACGATCCGAACAGAACAGCAAACATCGCTCTGATCTGCTACGCAGACGGCGAGAAGGCATACATCCTTGCTCCGGCAGGACTCACAGATGGCATGACTGTTATGAGTGGTGCTACTGCAGAGGTTCGTGTTGGTAACTGCTTACCGCTCGAGAATATCCCGGTTGGTACCCAGGTACACAACGTAGAGCTTCATCCTGGCAAGGGCGGACAGATGGTTCGTTCCGCTGGTATGAGCGCACAGCTCATGGCAAAGGAAGGAAAGTACGCAACGTTAAGACTTCCGTCCGGCGAGATGCGTATGGTTCCGTTAAACTGCCGCGCAACCATCGGTGTGATCGGTAATGGAGATCACAACCTTGTAAATATCGGTAAAGCAGGACGTAAGCGTCACATGGGTGTTCGCCCGACTGTACGTGGTTCTGTTATGAACCCGAATGACCATCCACATGGAGGTGGTGAGGGCCGTGCTCCGATCGGACGTCCGGGCCCATGCACACCTTGGGGCAAGCCTGCTCTTGGTCTTAAGACCAGAAAGAAGAACAAGTCTTCTAACAAGATGATCGTAAGAAGAAGAGACGGTAAGGCGTTGAAATAAGTTTCAACCATTGATAAGCCCATCGGGTGTTTGTCAAAAATATACAAATAAGCTGGAATTTGACCGGGAGAAGTTGTGCTTGCTTCTTCCGGCATGTTCTGCTATAATAAACAAGATGTTCGTAGTCCGAGGAAACACACGGGTGTGTGTAAGGACTGATAATATTAGGAGGTAAATTATGGCTCGTTCATTAAAAAAAGGACCATTTGCAGATGAAAGCTTACTGAAAAAAGTAGATGCTATGAGCAAAGCCGGTGACAAGTCTGTAATTAAGACATGGTCACGCCGTTCTACCATCTTCCCACAGTTCGTAGGTCACACAATCGCTGTTCATGACGGAAGAAAGCATGTACCGGTATATGTGACAGAGGATATGGTTGGACATAAGCTTGGTGAGTTCGTTGCTACAAGAACTTACAGAGGACATGGAAAAGACGAGAAGAAGTCAGGCGTTAGATAAGAACTATTTTTGAAAGGAGGTTTCATCCATGGCTAAGGGACATAGAAGTAAGATCAAGAGAGAGAGAAATGAAGTAAAAGATACCAGACCATCCGCAAAGTTATCTTATGCAAGAGTGTCTGTTCAGAAAGCATGCTTCGTATTAGACGCAATTCGTGGAAAGGACGTTCAGACAGCATTAGCTATCGTATCCTACAATCCGCGTTACGCTTCCAGCGTGGTTAAGAAACTGTTAGAGTCAGCAATTGCAAATGCTGAGAACAATTATCCGGAGAAGAATTACAAGTTGGAGAACCTGTATGTTGCAAAGTGTTATGCAAACAAGGGACCAACAATGAAGAGAATCAGACCAAGAGCACAGGGCAGAGCTTACAGAATCGAGAAGAGAATGAGCCACATTACAATCGTGCTGGATGAGAAATAATAAGGAGGTCAAACATGGGACAGAAAGTTAATCCACATGGCTTAAGAGTCGGCGTTATCAAAGATTGGGACTCTAAATGGTATGCGGAAGCAGATTTCGCAGATTTCTTAGTGGAAGACTACAATATCAGAACTTATCTTAAGAAGAAGTTATACGCAGCAGGTGTTTCCAAGATCGAGATCGAGAGAGCATCTGATCGTGTAAAGGTTATCATCTATACCGCAAAGCCGGGCGTTGTTATCGGTAAGGGCGGCGCTGAGATCGAGAAGATCAAGGGCGAGGTTCAGAAGTTCACAGACAAGAAGTTAGTTGTAGATATTAAGGAAGTAAAGAGACCGGACCGCGATGCTCAGTTAGTAGCTGAGAACATTGCATTACAGTTAGAGAACCGTGTTTCTTTCCGTAGAGCAATGAAGTCCTGCATGGGAAGAACCATGAAGGCTGGCGCAAAGGGTATTAAGACATCCTGCTCCGGACGTCTCGGCGGTGCTGATATGGCTCGTACAGAGTTCTACTCTGAGGGTACTATTCCGCTTCAGACACTTCGTGCAGATATTGATTATGGATTCGCTGAGGCAGACACTACTTATGGTAAGGTCGGCGTTAAGGTATGGATCTACAAGGGCGAGGTACTTCCGGTAAGAGCAAATAAGGAAGGGGGAGCTAACTAATGTTAATGCCAAAGAGAGTAAAGCATAGAAAGCAGTTCCGTGGTTCCATGACAGGAAAGGCAACCAGAGGAAACACAATCACCTACGGTGAGTACGGTATTGTTGCTCTGGAACCATGTTGGATCAAAGCAAACCAGATCGAGGCAGCCCGTATCGCTATGACAAGATACATCAAGCGTGGTGGTAAAGTCTGGATCAAGATTTTCCCGGAGAAGCCTGTAACGCAGAAGCCTATGGGTGTTCGTATGGGTAAAGGAAAAGGCTCCCTGGAGTATTGGGTAGCTGTTGTGAAACCAGGTCGTGTATTATTTGAAATCTCCGGTGTTCCGGAAGACGTTGCGAAAGAAGCGTTACGTCTTGCTACACACAAATTACCTTGCAAATGTAAAGTAGTTTCTCGTGCGGATTTAGAAGGCGGTGTATCAAATGAAAACTAGTAAATATTTAGAAGAATTAAAAACCCAGTCTGTCGCAGATTTGAGCGCACAGTTAGTAGAGGCTAAAAAAGAACTTTTCAATTTGAGATTCCAGAACGCAACCAATCAGTTAGATAATACAAGCAGAATCAAAGAAGTAAGAAAGAACATTGCAAGAATTCAGACGATCATTACTGAGAAAGAAAAAGTTGCGCAGTAGGATTCCAGAAAGGAGAATAGTCAGTCGTGGAAGAAAGAAATCTTAGAAAAACACGTGTTGGTATTGTTGTAAGCGACAAGATGGATAAGACAATTACTGTTGCAATCCAGGATAACGTAAGACATCCTCTTTACAACAAGATCGTTAAGAAAACATATAAATTAAAGGCTCATGACGAGAAGAACGAGTGCAAGATCGGTGACAAAGTCAGAGTAATGGAAACAAGACCTTTATCCAAGGATAAGAGATGGAGACTTGTAGAAATCATGGAAAGAGCAAAATAGTTAGAAGGAGGCTACAAGCATGGTACAGCAGGAAAGTAGACTTAAGGTAGCCGATAACACAGGAGCAAAAGAGTTGCTCGTTATCCGTGTTATGGGTGGATCTACTAGAAGATATGCGAATATTGGTGACGTTATTGTTGCTACGGTCAAAGATGCAACACCAGGCGGTGTTGTTAAAAAGGGCGACGTTGTGAAGGCTGTAGTTGTTCGTTCCGTAAAGGGCGCACGTCGTAAAGATGGTTCTTACATCAAATTTGATGAGAACGCAGCAGTCATCATCAAAGATGATAAAACTCCGAGAGGAACACGTATTTTTGGACCAGTAGCTAGAGAGCTTCGTGAGAAACAGTTCATGAAAATTGTTTCCTTAGCTCCGGAAGTATTGTAGGAGGATCGGAATATGGCAACCATGAAAATTAAAAAAGGCGATATGGTGAAAGTAATCGCTGGCAAAGATATCAACAGCGAAGGTAAAGTCATTGCTGTTAACAGAAAAGACGGAACTGTACTGGTTGAAGGTGTCAACATGGTGACAAAGCATACAAAGCCAAGTATGCAGAATCAGCAGGGCGGCATCGTTCACCAGGAGGGACCGATCGATATTTCTAATGTAATGTATCTTCACAACGGAAAGCCTACCCGTGTTGGTTTCAAGATGGATGGAGATAAGAAGGTACGTTTCGCAAAATCTACAGGCGAAGTAATCGACTAATTAGAGAGAGGAGGCCAATCAGGTGAGCAGACTGAAAGAACAGTACCAGAATGAGATCGTAGATGCTATGATCAAGAAATTCGGTTATAAGAATATTATGGAAGTGCCGAAGCTCGACAAGATCGTTGTCAATATGGGCGTTGGCGAAGCCAAAGAGAACGCAAAGTTATTAGAGGCTGCTATTAAGGATATGGAAGCAATCACAGGACAGAAAGCGGTTGCAACCAAGGCAAAGAATTCTATTGCAAACTTCAAGATCAGAGAAGGTATGGCAATCGGATGTAAGACAACTTTACGTGGCGAGAAGATGTATGAGTTCATGGATCGTTTGATCAACTTAGCATTACCTCGTGTACGTGACTTTAGAGGTGTTAACCCGAACGCGTTTGACGGTCGTGGAAACTATGCCCTTGGTATCAAAGAGCAGTTAATCTTCCCGGAGATCGAGTACGATAAGGTTGACAAGGTACGTGGTATGGACATCATCTTCGTAACCACTGCCAAGACAGACGAGGAAGCTCGCGAATTATTGACACAGTTCAATATGCCATTCGCCAAATAAGTAGGAGGGAATTTTAATGGCTAAGACAAGTATGAAAGTAAAACAGCAGCGTAAACCAAAGTTCTCTACCAGAGCTTACACACGTTGCAAAATTTGTGGTCGTCCACATTCTGTTTTAAGAAAATACGGAATCTGCAGAGTATGTTTCCGTGAGTTAGCATACAAGGGCCAGATACCAGGTGTTAAGAAAGCAAGCTGGTAAAAGACCGTGCAGCATATTTGCTGCAATCAATAATAAGGAGGAAATATACAATCATGACTACGAGTGATCCAATCGCAGATATGCTTACAAGAATCCGTAATGCAAACACTGCTAAACATGATACAGTTGACGTTCCTGCATCTAAGATGAAAATTGCTATCGCTGACATTCTTGTAGATGAGGGATATATCGCAAAATATGATATTGTTGAAGATGGTAACTTCAAGACCATGCGCATTACTTTAAAGTATGGCGCAGACAAGAACGAGAAGATTATCACAGGATTAAAGAGAATCTCCAAGCCGGGACTTCGTGTATACGCTGGCAAGGATGAGCTCCCGAGAGTTCTTGGCGGACTGGGAATCGCAATTCTTTCCACAAACCAGGGAATCATCACTGACAAGGAAGCAAGAAAGCTTCAGGTTGGTGGCGAAGTATTAGCTTTCGTATGGTAGATTTTGCCCGCCATTGGACGGACAAAATCGGAAGAACCAAAGGCTGGTTCTTCCGAGAGCATCTTCCGGGAGCATCTGTCTCTGGTCTGTCCAGAAGCAATGTTGCTTTCGGTTCTTCCGGGTTACTTAACCTGGAGGAGGTTCTTACCGAATCGGGTAACTACGGCGCAAGCCGCAATGATATAAGCACAAATTAGGAGGTACGGGCATGTCACGTATAGGAAGAATGCCAATCGCAGTTCCGGCTGGTGTAACAGTGGATATTGCAGAAAATAATCATGTGACTGTAAAAGGTCCTAAGGGAACTCTTGAGAGAACCCTTCCGTCCGAGATGGACATCAAATTAGAGGGTGACGAAGTAATCGTTACAAGACCGAACGATTTGAAGAAAATGAAATCCTTACATGGATTGACAAGAACACTGATCCACAACATGGTTGTTGGTGTAACTGATGGATATACAAAGGAGCTCGAGGTAAACGGTGTTGGTTACAGAGCTTCCAAGTCTGGAAAAGTCCTTACTTTAAACCTTGGATACTCACATCCGGTTGAGATGACCGATCCGGAGGGACTTGAGTCCAAAGTTGATGGAAACAAGATCATTGTATCAGGTATCGATAAAGAGAAGGTCGGCCAGTACGCAGCGGAAATCAGAGATAAGAGAAGACCTGAACCGTATAAGGGCAAGGGTATCAAGTATGCTGATGAAGTTATCAGACGTAAAGTTGGTAAGACTGGTAAGAAATAATTAAAGGAGTGACGAAAAATGGTTAGTAAGAAATCAAGAACAGCAGTTCGCGAAAATAAGCATAGAAGAATGCGTCATCATCTCGTAGGCACTGCAGAGAGACCACGCCTGGCTGTGTTCAGAAGTAATAATCATATGTACGCTCAGATTATTGATGATACAGTCGGAAATACACTTGTTTCTGCTTCTACTCTTGAGAAGGACGTAAAGGCAGAGTTAGAGAAGACGAATAACGTTGAAGCAGCAGCAAAGCTTGGTACCGTTATCGCTAAGAAAGCATTAGACAAGGGTATCAATACGGTTGTATTCGATCGCGGCGGTTTCATATATCAGGGAAAAGTGAAAGCTTTAGCCGATGCAGCAAGAGAAGCTGGATTAGAATTTTAATAGGAGGAAACGCAAAACATGAAACGTGAAATTATTGATGCTAGTCAGTTAGAGTTAGAAGAAAAAGTAGTGTCAATCAAACGTGTAACAAAGGTTGTTAAAGGTGGACGTAACTTCCGTTTTACAGCTTTAGTTGTTGTCGGCGACGGCAATGGCCATGTTGGTGCAGGTTTGGGTAAAGCAGCCGAGATCCCGGAGGCAATCCGCAAGGGCAAAGAGGATGCTATGAAGAAGCTCATCACAGTAAAGCTGGATGAGGTTGACAGTATCACACATGATGTTATTGGCAAGCACACCGGTGCTTCCGTATTATTAAAGAAGTCTCCGGATGGTACTGGTATCATCGCTGGTGGTCCTGCACGTAACGTATGTGAGCTTGCAGGTATCAAGAACATCCGTACAAAGTCTTTAGGTTCAAACAATAAGCAGAACGTTGTTCTTGCAACGTTAAACGCTTTGAGCCAGTTAAAGTCTCCGGAAGAAGTAGCGAAGCTTCGCGGTAAATCCGTAGAAGAGATCGTAGGTTAAGGAGGAATTTAAGATGGCAGAGAAGAAACTTAAAGTTACACTTATTAAATCCACGATCGGTGCAGTTCCGAAGAACAAGAAGACCATCGAGGCACTGGGACTCAGCAAGCTTTACAAGACTGTTGAACTTCCGGACAACGCTGCAACAGCAGGCGCGCTTCGCAAGGTTGCACCATATGTGAAAGTAGAAGAAGTTTAAAATAAGAGGATAAGGAGGTGTCGGTAATGGACTTATCAAATTTACAGGGAGCGGCAGGTTCCACTCAGAGTGATAATTTCAGAAGAGGACGCGGACACGGATCAGGAAATGGTAAGACTGCTGGTAAGGGACATAAGGGACAGAAGGCTCGTTCCGGAGCACCAAGACCAGGTTTCGAAGGTGGTCAGATGCCATTATACAGAAGATTGCCTAAGAGAGGTTTCAAGTGCAGAAACTCCAAGACAATCATCGGAATTAACCTTTCAGCTCTTGAGGCATTTGAGGACGGCGCAGTTGTATCTGTTGAGACATTGATCGAGGCAGGCGTTGTTAAGAATCCAAGAGATGGCGTTAAGATCCTTGGTAATGGCGAACTTACTAAGAAACTCACCGTTCAGGCAAATGCATTCAGCGCAAGCGCAAAAGAAAAAATTGAGGCTCTTGGTGGAAAAGCAGAGGTGATCTAATGCTAGAGACACTCCGTAATGCATTTAAGATTAAAGATATTCGCAAAAAGATTATTTTTACATTTTTGATGTTAATCGTCATCAGAATCGGAAGCTGTCTTCCGATTCCTGGTGTTGACAGTGATGTATTTGCGAACTGGTTTGCAAGCCAGACCGCAGATGGAATGGGATTCTTTGATGCAATCACGGGAGGTTCTTTCTACAGAATGTCTATCTTTGCATTGAACATTACCCCGTACATCACGTCATCCATCATAATGCAGCTTCTTACAATCGCGATTCCAAAGTTGGAAGAAATGCAGCGTGACGGAGAGGAAGGTCGTAAAAAGATCGCAGAGATCACCAGATATCTGACGGTTGCTTTAGCACTCATCGAGGCGGTTGCAATGACAATTGGCTTCAGAAGAGGCGGTTATCTGGAATTCAGCAGTGGATACCAGGGTGTTCTTGATATTATCATGGTTATCTTCACATTGACGGCGGGATCTGCTGTTCTTATGTGGATTGGTGAGAGAATCACGGAGAAGGGCGTTGGAAACGGTATTTCCATCGTACTTACTATCAACATTATCTCCCGTATGCCGGATGATATTAAGACGCTGTATGATCAGTTTATTTCAGGTAAGAATGTACCGAAAGCAATTCTTGCGGCAGTTATCATTCTTGCAATCATTGTTGGAATGGTACTGTTTGTTGTATACTTACAGGGCGGCGAGAGAAGAATTCCGGTACAGTATTCCAAGAAGATCCAGGGAAGAAAGCAGGTTGGCGGTCAGTCAACATACATTCCTCTCAAGGTAAACACCGGTGGTGTTATCCCGGTTATCTTTGCACAGTCACTGTTGCAGACGCCGGTAATCATTGCCAGTCTTCTTGGCAAAGGAAATGGAACAGGTATTGGGAGCAAGATCTTAAGAGGTATGTCACAGTCAAATTGGTGTAATCCAAGCGAGCCGATTTATTCGATCGGACTGGTTGTATACATCGTATTGATCATTGCGTTTGCATATTTCTATACATCGATTACGTTTAATCCGTTGGAGATTGCAAACAACATGAAAAAAGCAGGCGGATTTATTCCGGGTATTCGTCCGGGTAAGCCGACCAGTGATTACCTGAACCGAATCCTGAATTATATTGTCTTTATAGGTGCGGTTGCACTCGCGTTCATCGCGTTTGTTCCGATTTTCTTTAACGGTGTGTTTGGAGCGGATGTATCCTTCGGTGGAACGTCCATCATCATTATCGTAGGTGTCGTTATCGAGACCTTAAAGCAGATCGAATCACAGATGCGGGTACGTTATTATAAGGGATTTTTAAATGATTGATCCAGCAGAGCTGTTGGATATGGGAAGGAACGCTGGACTTATTTTATAAGTTCAGCGTTTTCGCTTAAAAAGAAAGAGGAGAGGTATTCCTATGAAAATTATTATGTTAGGGGCTCCGGGAGCCGGTAAGGGAACACAGGCAAAGCAGATTGCAGATAAGTACAGCATTCCGCATATTTCCACAGGCGATATTTTCCGTGCAAACATCAAGAACGGCACAGAACTGGGACAGAAAGCGAAAAAGTACATGGATCAGGGACTTCTGGTACCGGATGAGCTGACCTGTGATCTGGTAATGGATCGCATAGGACAGGAGGACTGCAGGAACGGATTTGTGCTCGACGGATTTCCGAGAACGATCCCGCAGGCAGAAGCTCTGGATGCAGCACTTGTTAAGATCGGTCAGAAGATGGATTTCGCAGTCGATGTGGATGTTCCGGACGAGAATATCGTAAACCGTATGAGTGGAAGACGTGCATGCTTAAACTGTGGCGCAACCTATCACATTGTTTCCATTCCGACCAAGGTCGAGGGAATCTGTGACCGCTGCGGTAATCCGGTGGTACTCAGAGACGATGATAAGCCTGAGACCGTACAGAAGCGTCTTAAGGTATATCATGAGCAGACACAGCCACTGATCGATTATTATAAGAAGCAGAACATCTTAAAGTCCGTAGACGGTACACAGCCGATGGAAAAAGTGTTTGCGGATATTGTGGCAATATTAGGAGAGTAACATGTCTGTAACGATTAAATCCCCCCAGGAAATAGAACTTATGCGCGAGGCGGGGAAAATACTTGCAAAAGTGCATGAGCAGCTGGGAAAAGAATTAAAGCCGGGAATGTCAACACTCGAGGTTGACAGACTGGGAGAAGAAATGATTCGAAGCTTTGGATGCGAACCGTCATTTAAAGGTTATCAGGGCTATCCCGCATCAATCTGCGTATCGATCAACGAGGAGGTCGTACACGGAATCCCACGTGCAGACCGCATCATCGAGGAGGGCGACATCGTAAGCCTTGATGCGGGCGTGATCTACAAAGGGTATCAGTCCGATGCAGCGAGAACGCATGGCGTCGGTGAGATCTCGGATGACGCGAAGCTTTTGATAGAGAGAACCAGACAGAGCTTTTTCGAGGGTATCAAGTTTGCGACAGCAGGCAATCATCTGCATCAGATCTCTGCGGCGATCGGTGATTATGCCGGAAGTTTTGGCTATGGAGTCGTGCGTGACCTGTGTGGGCACGGCATCGGCAAGCATATGCATGAAGATCCGGAGATCCCGAATTTCAGACAGTTCCGGCGCGGTATCAAGTTAAGACCCGGTATGACACTTGCCATTGAACCGATGGTGGATCTGGGATCTGCCGAGGTGGTATGGATGGATGATGACTGGACGGTTGTCACAGAAGACTGGTCGCTTTCCGCGCATTATGAGAACACGATTCTGATCACTGACGGTGAGCCGGAGATCTTTACGCTTACAGAGTCTGAGATTGCCACAGGCAGATGGAATCAGTATCTGGGCAGGCAGACAGAGGCATAGACCGGTCAGTAAGCGAATGGAGAAAGAGATAGTATGATTGAATTTGCAAAATCCATGGCAGGTCATGACAGGAACCATATTTATCTGGTTACCGGAAAGGATGAGCGGTTCGTGTATCTGGCGGACGGCAATGTGAAGCTGCTTGCGGAACCGAAGAAAAAGAACAGAAAACATATTCAGATTATTCACAGATTACCGGAGGAGGTGCTGGGATGTCTGGAGCAGGAAATTACCGATCTTACGGTAAAGAGGGCAATCAAAGCGTATGTGCGTATCTTGAAAGAGCGTGCAGAATCATAATATTAGGAGGATTTATTTATGTCAAAGGCAGATGTGATTGAAGTAGAAGGAACAGTGGTAGAGAAGTTGCCGAACGCATTCTTTAAAGTAGAGCTTGAGAATGGTCATCAGATTCTGGCAACCATCAGCGGAAAGCTGCGGATGAATTTCATTCGTATTCTTCCGGGTGATAAAGTAACCATTGAGATGTCTCCGTATGACCTGACAAAGGGCAGAATTATCTGGAGAGATAAGTAAAAAAAGAATTGACTTCTAATAAGTGTTCATGCTATAATGCTAAACGGACACTTTTGGATAGTGCCTTTTTGCGCATACAGTGCGCCAAGAAGAGCTATGATAGAACATGAGAGATGCACGCGGGTGCGTGCCATTCATTGTTTGGAAAGGAGGATTTGCTGTGAAGGTAAGATCATCAGTTAAGCCTATTTGCGAGAAATGCAAAGTCATCAAGAGAAAAGGAAGCATCAGAATTATCTGTGAGAATCCGAAACACAAGCAGAGACAGGGCTAATTGTTCTTGTCTTTTTGCGCTTTCATTATGTGCGGCTGCAGTGGAACACCAGGATGAGTTGTTCGCACTGTTATCATATGAAACAGCAGGGATAGCTGCTTTTTTGCGTTTACATACCGAGGACGCAGGGGAGAACCATCCGGAATACGAGAGAATTGCGAGGGCACACATTTCAGGCCGGAGGACAACGGAGCTGCCGCAGCAGATTCTTGAACGTAAAAGTCATGATGTCAAGTGGCTTGCTTTAAGACGCGGTCTGTCATCTGGACAGTCGCAGGAATCAGAAAATAACAAGATGCGCAGTGTGTATCACAGGCATCATATGAATCAATGGAGGTTAAAAAGCACATGGCTCGTATCGCAGGTGTAGATTTACCAAGAGAAAAACGTGTTGAGATCGGTCTGACTTATATCTACGGAATCGGTAGAACAAGTTCTAACCGCATCCTTGCAGAAGCAAAAGTAGACCCGAATACCCGTGTCAGAGATCTGACAGATGATGAGGTTAAGAGAATCAGTGCAGTTATCGACGAGAGTCAGACTGTAGAAGGTGATTTAAGAAGAGAAATCGCCATGAACATCAAGAGACTTCAGGAGATCGGATGCTATCGTGGAATCCGTCACAGAAAAGGTCTTCCGGTTCGTGGTCAGAAGACAAAGACCAATGCAAGAACCAGAAAGGGACCGAAGCGTACGGTTGCTAACAAGAAGAAGTAATTACTTTTGCGATTTCGTTCGCAGGATCGCCACAGATGAAGTATGGCGGTCAGTTGCATACAATCATTAGATTATTTTGAGAAAGTAGGTTAGTTTAGATATGGCTAAAGTTACAAAAAAAGTGACAAAAAAGCGTGTAAAGAAAAACGTTGAACGCGGACAGGCACATATTCAGTCATCTTTCAACAACACGATCGTAACGATCACAGATGCTGAAGGTAATGCTTTATCATGGGCAAGTGCCGGTGGTCTTGGATTTAGAGGTTCAAGGAAATCTACTCCATATGCTGCACAGATGGCAGCTGAGACTGCTACAAAGGCAGCTTTAGTACACGGATTAAAGACAGTTGACGTTATGGTTAAAGGACCAGGATCAGGAAGAGAAGCAGCAATTCGTGCGCTTTCCGCTTGCGGTCTTGAGGTTACAAGCATCAAAGATGTAACTCCGGTACCTCACAACGGATGTCGTCCACCAAAACGCAGAAGAGTTTAATTAGGAGGGAGAGACGAAAATGGCAGTAAATAAAGTTCCTGTTCTGAAAAGATGTAGATCCCTTGGTTTAGAGCCAAGCTACTTAGGATATGATAAGAAATCCAACAGAGAGTTAAAGAGAGCGAACAAGAAGGTGTCTGAGTACGGCCTTCAGTTACGTGAGAAGCAGAAAGCAAAGTTCATCTACGGCGTATTAGAGAAGCCGTTCCACAACTACTATGTGAAGGCTGATCAGATGAAGGGCATGACTGGTACCAACTTAATGACCATGTTAGAGTCCAGATTAGACAACGTTGTATTCCGTATGGGATTCGCAAGAACCAGAAAGGAAGCAAGACAGATCGTAGATCACAAGTTCGTATTAGTAAACGGCAAGCAGGTAAATATTCCTTCTTACCTTGTTAAGACCGGCGATGTAATTGAGATCAAGGAGAAGAACAAGAGCCTTCAGAGAATGAAGGACATTGTTGAGGTAACCGGCGGAAGACTGGTTCCGGATTGGTTAGATGTTGACGCTGAGAAATTACAGGGAACTGTAAAAGAATTACCTTCCAGAGAGCAGATCGACGTACCTGTTGACGAGATGCTCATCGTCGAGTTGTACTCCAAGTAATCGTGATTAGGCGGAGACAATCCAATAGGCAAATTACCCGAGAAGGAGGGATTTTGTAGTGTTCGATTTTCAAAAACCAAAAATTGAGATCGCAGAAATTTCAGAAGACAAGAAGTACGGAAGGTTTGTTGTAGAGCCACTGGAAAGAGGCTACGGTACAACACTTGGTAATTCTTTAAGAAGAATCATGCTTTCTTCATTACCGGGTGCGGCTGTCAGCCAGGTCAAGATTGATGGTGTGCTGCATGAGTTCAGCTCGATTCCTGGCGTAAAGGAAGACGTAACTGAGATCATCATGAACATCAAGAATCTTGCAATCCGCAATAACAGTTCTACGAATGAGCCGAAAGTTGCATACATTGAATTTGAAGGCGAAGGCGTGGTCACAGCAGCGGATATCCAGGTGGATTCTGATATTCAGATTTTAAATCCGGATCTGGTAATTGCCAATTTAAATGGCGGAGCAGATTGTAAGTTATACATGGAACTCACCATTACAAAGGGCAGAGGCTATGTCAGTGCAGAGAAGAATAAGACCGAGGATACACCGATCGGTGTGATCGCTGTCGATTCTATCTATACACCGGTGGAGCGTGTCAACCTTTCTATCGAGAATACACGTGTTGGTCAGATTACCGATTACGATAAGCTGACACTGGATGTATATACGAACGGTACCTTAGAGCCGGATGAGGCTGTCAGCCTTGCGGCAAAGGTATTGAGCGAGCATTTAAGCCTGTTCATCGATCTGTCTGAGGCTGCACAGCAGGCAGACGTTATGATCGAGAAAGAGGATAATGCGAAGGAGAAGGTTCTTGAGATGAACATCGATGAACTGGAACTTTCCGTTCGTTCTTATAACTGTCTGAAGAGAGCCGGAATCAATACCGTTGAGGAATTGACGAACCGCACACCGGAAGACATGATGAAAGTTCGTAACCTGGGACGTAAGTCTTTAGAGGAGGTTCTTGCAAAGTTAAAAGAGCTTGGACTTCAGCTGAACCAGGGAGAAGAGTAGGCAGAAACAGTAAGACCGAAAGGCATGGAGTATGTCGGGAGCCAGACAGGAATGAATCTGTGTGATTTGTTCCGGCGCGAAATGGTTCGCGCGGCATCGGGTGAGTAAGACCAAAAGGCATCATCGGATGTACCACATCAATGGAGGAAAAGAAAATGGCAAAGTATCGTAAATTAAGCAGAACCTCTAGCCAGAGAAAGGCTTTATTAAGAGGTCAGGTAACAGCATTATTAAACAACGGCAAGATCGTTACAACCGAGGCTAAGGCGAAGGAAGTTCGCAAGATCGCTGAGGGACTGATTGCTATGGCAGTAAGAGAGAAGGATAACTTCGAAGAGGTTACTGTTAAGGCTAAAGTTGCCCGCAAGGACAAAGATGGCAAGAGAGTCAAAGAAGTTGTAGACGGTAAGAAAGTAACCGTATACGATGAAGTTGAGAAGACCATCAAGAAAGATAAGCCTTCCCGTCTTCATGCTCGTAGAGAGATGTTAAAGGTTCTTTACTCTGTAACAGAGGTTCCGACGGATGCTGCCGGTAAGAAGAAGAACACCAAGGAAGTAGATCTTGTTGCGAAGTTATTTGATGAGATCGCTCCGAAGTATGCAGATCGTAACGGTGGTTACACAAGAATCGTCAAGATCGGTCAGCGTAAGGGTGATGGCGCTCTGGAAGTACTGCTTGAGTTAGTATAATCAGATCGATTTTATAAAAAGAGAAAAAACCGCTCAGATGATGTCTGGGCGGTTTTTTATTTCATAGGAAATACCGTGATACGTTCATGTGTGAAAGTGGAACTTTCCTATGAAATAAAAAACGCTCCGCGGGGATGCGCAGCTCGCGGTAAGGAAAACATCGCTTTGCGAACCGCTCGCGCGCGGAGAATCTCACAAGCGAGATTCTTTTTTAAGTAGAAAATAGGAGAGCACGGCTTTCTGACTGTGTAATCCGGTGATTTCATCCGATATATATAAGGAATAGGAGCGTAAAATTACAATGAAGGAAAAGGAGATTTTTCTGTATGGACAGAGACGACAACAGAAAAATGGATGAAGGATTGCAGGGAAATGAGAAGATCGAACAGGCAATCAGAGAACTCCAGCAGGCACCGTCTGGTAAGGAACTGGCGCATACACTTACGGTAGTGCGCAGACGCATGAAAGAAGGCGGGCAGTTTATTGTGGCGGTGGAACCGCCGCGGGGAGATGGAAAAATTCAGATTCAGGCAATTCAGACGGCAGATGGGCAGCAATGGTGGGCGGCATTTACAAGCTTCGAGGAAGAATTAAAGGGGAGTGGGAGCGTAATGTCCACATTCCTTTCGGATATGGAAAAGTTATTCACAGCTGCATTGGGGACAGAAGGGATAAACGGTGTTATCGTAAATCCCTGGAACCGCACATTGATGATGGACAAGAATCTGATCCAGATTGTGTTGGGAAATCAACATTCCTGACTGTAAGACCCGGCATTCAGATCCGATATATAGAGAAAGACGTTCAGAAGAACAGGGGGAATGAGTTATGGCGTTTGGGATTGCATTTGAAAATGGGATCAGATACGACGGCAGGACGGGCGGAGAAGCGCATAAGCCCAGAACAGACCGCATGGAAAAAGAATTTAAGCTGGAGACGGCACCTTACAGTGGAATGGCGGAGAATGGCATGATTTGCTATAAGGGGGTTGTGTTTACCTGTGATACCGAGAATAACCGGATCTGTCTGGGAGATACGACCGATCTGAAGAAATGTATCAATATTCCGCTGGCGGGAGGCGGAAGTCTGCTGGTCAACAGAGACAATCTGGACGAGCTTTCCAGGGCGATCGGAATGTTTTCGCCGGAGGATGTCAAGCGCATTATGCAGGCAATCGCACAGGATACAAAGGTACAGCAGATGCAAAAGGAACTGGACGATGAAAAGAACAGCATTGGTAATTTGGCAGCCGGTGAATAAAGTCTGGTGTTGAAGAGTTCAAGAGAGAGGAGCGCGTGGATGAATGGATATGTGATAGGGTTGGTAATACTGATTGTGCTGGTGCTTGCAGCTTCTGTAGCAGCCTCTGTGATCTAGGATATCGACTATAAGAGACAGGTATCCGGAAAGAGACAGTTTCGCAAGCTGGAGGATGGAAAACGCATATCGCATGATCTGCGCGAGAGACAGCCGGAAGATCCGGAGATCATTTATCTGGGATCGAAGATCAAACCGGATCTGGAACTGCGGCAGAAATAGAAAGCGTTCGTTTACATTCCTGCTTTTTAATAAAAGCAAGGAACTCTGGGAGCGGAAGAGGCTTTGAAAAATAGAAGCCCTGGATGTAGTCAATGCCAAGCTGCTCCATTGCAGTAAGCTGCTCCTGCGTCTCGATTCCCTCGGAGACAATACCGAGCTTCATGTCCTGAATCATATGCATGGCAGCGTTCATGACAAAACGGCCTTTCTGGCTGCTAAAATATGCCTGGGTCATTACCCGGTCAAATTTGACGATCTGAACAGGCATCTCGACAATATAGTTCAGATTAGACTGACCGGTTCCAAAATCATCCAGTGAGAAGCTGACACCGTAGGCAATCAGCTTTTCCATGTTGGCAATCAGTGTCTGCTTCATCTCCATAGTTGCGGATTCAGTGATTTCCAGATTGATATTGGAAGGATCAATCTGATAACGTTCCATGATGCGGATATAGCGCTCGGCAAGTTTTTCGTCGGAACACTGTGCAACAGAGAGATTGACTTCGATGTAATGAAGCCCATATTGTGCAAGCTGTTCGTTGCGGATGGTATGGCATACTTTTTCAAATACGATCTCACCGATCTGATGAATGCGATCGCTCTCTTCGGCAGCGCAGATAGAATCATATACCGGCAGCAGATCTCCGTGGGCATCGTACATGCGCACCAGTGCTTCGGCGCAGGTAAAAGCCTTCTGCCTTGTGGAATAGATGGGCTGAAAAAATACTTCTATCCGGTTTTGCGATATGGCATCGTCGATTTTCTGGATCAGATCATTTTCGGCGTACATGCGTGCTGCGACAGAGGCATCCACGGGAATAAAACGCTGCACAGTCTGCTTGATTTTTGTCCTGCGGCAATAGCGCAGCAGAGAAAAGAAGTCTTCCTGGCAGGGCGTTAAAAGACAGTCTTCCAGAAAAAGAATTTTCAGATTGCTGCCCGAGGAAGCTGACAGGTAGGTGTCCAGCGCAAATTTTTGGATGGAAGCAGTATCGGCATGATTCCACATGGACGCGGGGGTCAGCATTACGATCTCATCATCTGCGGTCTTAAAAATGTATGCACCGTCAGTAGACAGCAGCTTTTTTGCCAGATCCTGCATTGTCTGCTGTGAGTCGTCCCCCGAAAATCGGTGATCATTGATGAATACAAAGGCGGTATAAGCAGACCTGTCATAATAGATCTGATGAATGAATTCATAAAAAGCAGTCTGGTTATACATACCGCTTGCACGGTCGAGATTGATTTCAGGATTTTCAAATTGCAGGTAAATGATGACAACACCAAGGCAGCTGCCAAATCCCACAATCAGGATTTCAGGATTTAAAAACTGGATGATAGCTGAGAGTATCCATACGAGCATCCAGAGTAACATTCCTGTGCGTCTGCGCACACGGATCTGTCTGCGATATTTCAGGATGAGGGCAAAATTCAGCAGGATCAGTCCGACCGCACCAAGATACGTCATGAGTGCAGAAGAACCATAAGTGTATACGATGTGTGTAACAGGATCACAGTATATGGAAATCGGAAGAAGATAGATGGAAAGACAGACGACGGAGGTGATAAGCAGGATAAGGTGCTCTGTTTTCCGGAAGGCTTTGTTGGAGAGCAGAATATCCACGCCGATATACATAACACCGCATAAAGCGGTCAGCACCAGGGTGATAAGGTAGGTTTTGCACACAAATGTTACAAAGAGTGCAGGCAGATGGGAAGCGGATTCAATTGCGACAATGGAAAGGATGTCCATCAGGATGCATAACACCGTGACCGCATAGAAACGCAAAAAAGCGCGCCGCGAATACGTCTGCAGCGTGTGCTGCTGATGGTAGAGCAGATATAGAATCACTAATAAAACAAATCCACATGCCTGTACTTTTATATTCATAACTCCATTACCTCATTCGTATAGAAGCATCTATGTAAGTGGCTTTCTCCCTGAATTTATGGTATCATAAATGGCAGCGGATGGGAACGGAAAATCTGTGGAATTGATAGAAAATGACGGAGGTTTTCTCAGAATATTATAGATCAGGAGGAATCAGATATGGACATGTCCCTGCTTCAGACAAAAATGAAGCCTGCAACACCGCTGCCAGAACTTCAGACAGTGGAAGATATCTATAGATGGATCGATGAAAATATTGCATATGGATGGCAGGATAAAGACGGAGGAACGCATACCAGCGAAATGAAAGATTTCCGGAGATTGTACCGGACAATGTCTGTGACGGAAACCCTGCGGCAGAAGATCGGAACCTGCATTGAACAGGTTGCACTTATGCATGAACTACTGGATGCAATCGGCATTCCGAACCAGATGTACTGCTGTCGGATATTTGAGCCGGATGATTACGGAATATTATGTGAAGCTGCGCGGTGGAAAAGAGAGTCCTACCACCTGTTTTTCCGGCGTGCCGGCAGGGGTATCATTCCGGGAGTTCAACGCATTTATCAACCATCTGGCATAGGAACGGAGCAATGCTCGGAAACACGCGCTGTGGCGTCACCAGAAAAAGGGGTATGCATATAATATGCATACCCCTTTGGTAAAATAATGGATGGTGTTTTACTTAGCCGAAGTATCTCTTGAGAAGTCCCTCGAAAGCCTTGCCGTGTCTGGCCTCATCTCTGGCCATCTCATGAACGGTATCGTGGATTGCATCGAGGTTGGCAGCCTTAGCTCTCTTTGCAAGATCAGTCTTGCCAGCAGTCGCGCCGTTCTCTGCATCGACTCTCATCTGCAGGTTCTTCTTCGTGCTGTCCGTTACCACTTCGCCGAGAAGTTCTGCAAACTTTGCAGCGTGCTCAGCCTCTTCGTAAGCGGCCTTCTCATAGTACATTCCGATCTCCGGGTATCCCTCGCGGTGTGCAACCCGTGCCATTGCAAGATACATACCTACCTCGGAGCACTCTCCCTCGAAGTTTGCTCTCAGATCAGAAAGAATATCTTCGCTGACGCCCTGTGCAACGCCGACTACATGCTCGGCAGCCCATACCTTTTCGCCTTCCTGAAGCTTGAACTTCTCGGCCGGTGCCTTACAGACCGGGCAGAACTCCGGAGCTGCATCTCCCTCATAAACATAACCGCATACTGTGCATACATACTTTGCCATAATTCATTCTCCTTTTCTTATAAAAATTTTAATTGGAATCAATAATAGTAACTGTTACTGATTTTAAACTGCAAAAAAGTTTTTGTCAATATCTTTTTTGCAATTTTCAGATCAGGATGAGCATTTTTCAGATGCTTTACAGGAAGGGCAGGAACCGTAAAAATAGGTAATATGCCCTTCAATCTCACCGTCAAAGTCCTGACCGGCAAGAATGTTGATATGATCTAAGCCACTCACCGTAAGATCCATCACACAGCCGCAATGACGGCAGATGAAATGATAGTGAGGGGCAGGATTCCCGTCGAAACGATCCGGTCCAATCCCCGGGGAAAGCTTCTGGATCTCGCCGATTTCCGCAAGCAGGTTCAAGTTGCGGTAGACGGTTCCAAGGCTGATATTCGGAAATTCCTTGCGGATATTCAGGTATACGGTCTCGGCGGTAGGGTGATCATACCGGGTTACAAGAAAATTCTTGATAGACTCCCGCTGTTTACTGTACTTCAGCATGGATACGATACATCCTTTCTTCAAAACTAGTAATTGTTACTGATATCATCTTACACGCACAGAAAGAATTTGTCAAGAGAAAAATAGGAATAATAATTATTTTTTGAAAGGATTCTATTTATGGAATGCGTGCATATATATGAAGATAAGGATAGAAGTATCAGGGAGTGCCCATGGCGGGAATGAAGCGGTTTGTTACATATATATATGCCTATGAGGAGGAAAAAAAGGGAAGCAATGTTGGATTTGCAAGAATTGAGATCCGGGGACAGGATGCAAGAATTGAGATTCATCTGCGTGGCGTCTATGCGGCGTCTGCGGCATGTAGAGTGTATTTGTTCCAGCGGGAAGCGTCAGGCGGGAAGGAAGCAACCGGTGTGACTGGGGTATTGGTCGGCGAGATGAAGCTGGCGAACGGAAGCGGGGATGGCGTCGTTGTCTTAAAAGGCGGCAGAGTCGGAGCATCTCCTTATGGCATTACAGAGATGGAGGGATTGTTTTTTGTCATCGGAGAAGAGCGGATTCTGATGAGCCGGTGGCGCGAGGGTGCTCCGTTTAAGGTGGGGCTGTCCGGATTCCGGGAGTGGCAGCCGGAGGAGACGAAGGAGAAGACCGCAGAAAAAGGGCTGGCAGCAGAAACTGCAGCGCAAAACGAAGTGCGGGAAGCAGCCGCGGTGCAGCCGGAACAGAACAGCCGGATGGCGGTAAAAGGGATGGCACAGGGAAAGCGGGGGGAAGCAGCCGCGGCGCAGCCGGAACAGAAAGAACAGACACCGGCACAGGATGTGCCGTCCGGATCCAGAGTGGAGATGGCAGCGGCGGGGGAGGAGATGGAGGCGATTCATGCCACTGAGCTTCCCATGCGCAATCTGTTCCCGGAATACGACTGGAATGCCGTGTGGGAGGAGCTCTGCAGAGAACATAAGCCGGTGGCTCTGTTTGAGGAGTGGGATATGCAGTGCATCCAGCTGGAATTAAAGGATCTGCGGAGTCTGCCGAAAAAATACTGGTATCTGGGCAACAACAGCTTTCTGCTGCATGGGTTTTTCAATTATCGGTATCTGCTGCTTGGCAGGACGGCGGAAGAACGCTGGTTCCTTGGCGTGCCGGGAGTGTATCAGAGACAGGAGCGCGTGATGGCAGCTATTTTCGGATTCCCGGAATTCTTTGCCGCCGGTCCGGGCGGTGAGCGCGGGGGCAGCAGGGAACCGGTCAACCATTTTGGCTGCTGGGTGCGTTATATCGAAGAGTAAGGGTTTAAAAGGGCATAGCGGATGTGGTCTTTCCATTTTCCCTGAATCTGTGTGCAGGCGTATTCGGTGCCCTCACATGTGAAGCCAATGGCCTCCAAAAGCCGTAGAGAGGGAGTATTTTCCGGCATCACGCGGGCAAACACGCGGTGCAGCGAAAGATCGGTAAAAGCGATGTTTAGAACCTTTGTCACGGCTTCCCTGGCGTAGCCCTGATGCTGGAATGCGGCGTCGAGCTTGTAGCCGATCTCGCTGCAGCAGTACGGCATGCGCAGAATATCGTGCAGGCAGACGGTTCCGATGATGATCCGCGGGTTGGTTTTTAAGAAGACATAAAAACGGATCGAGGCACATTTCCGTGCGAGATCATACTCACATTTTAGAATGGCCTGCTGATGCGCCGGGGTCAGAAAATAAGGGGGACGTGTCGGCTCATAGCGTTCAAAGAGTTCACGGTTGCGGCACTGGAAAGCCAGAACCTCGTTCGTGTCATCAGGGGTCAGTATTTTTAAGATCAGACGATCGGTTGTATACATGGTATGGACAGGAAAACTGCCGGTCATATGGTTGCTGCAGTTCATACAATACTCCCTCTGCCGAAAATGTTCCATCGACAAAATGCATCAAATCGGCTAAAATAAGTCTATACTATAGTATAGCATTTCTGGAGAAACTGTCCATGACACAGGAAGAAAAATATATGAAAGCGGCAATCCGCGAGGCAAAAAAGGCATATGCGCTCGAGGAGGTGCCGATCGGCTGCGTGATTGTCCAGAATGACAGGATCATTGCGCGGGGTTACAACAGGAGAAATACAGAAGGAAATACACTGGCGCACGCGGAGCTTACCGCGATCAAAAAGGCGAGCAAAAAGACTGGCGACTGGCGGCTGGAAGACTGCACAATGTATGTCACATTAGAGCCGTGCCAGATGTGTGCGGGAGCCATTGTACAGAGCCGCATGAAAAAGGTCGTGATCGGCAGCATGAACCCGAAGGCGGGGTGCGCCGGGTCGGTGCTGAACCTGCTTCAGATGGCACAGTTCAACCATCAGGTCGAGATCGAGAGAGGCGTTCTGGAAGAGGAATGTTCGACGATGCTCTCCGGCTTCTTCCGGGAACTGCGCGATAAGAAAAAGAGCTTGCGTGAAAACACGCAGAATGCTTGACAATCGGGCGTCAGATAGGATATACTTAAGTCTCCGAGCAGCCGGGGTGGTAGCGGTACCCTGTACCAACAATCCGCTATAGTTGGGGTGATGCCGAACAGAGGATCAGGTAAGCTGTAAAGCTGCCCACCATAAGTGGCGTTGACGTCTGGGTCTTACGCAACAGGAATCTGTGAACCGGGTCAGGTCAGGAATGGAGCAGCCCTAAGCAGAAGCTCTTGTGTGCCGTGAGGGTGCCTGGGCTGAGCTAACTGTGGTGGTAACGTTTATGGTTTTGGATTCGAAGCGAGGCGCTCGGATTTTGCGTTTTATAAGTGTTTTCTAAATGAATTCTGGCAGATGACTTTTTGAGAGAAGGAGAGATACCATGTGGGATAAGGCGAGAAAGATACTTTACCGTGGCGGAGAGATCTTAGAGCTTCTGATGGCGGCAGCCGTCGTGGCGGGGATTCTGGTGGCGATGATCACGCTTGTGCCGGAACTGGCACGCTACTGGGAACACCGGACGATGACCGGTGCATTTATGGAGTATCTGGATGCCGTGTTTAACGTTGTCATCGGAATTGAGTTTTTAAAGATGCTCTGCAAGCCGAGTTCGGCGAACATCATTGAGGTGCTGATTTTCCTGATCGCGCGACATATGATTGTCCAGACGACCACGCCGCTCGAGGATCTGCTCTCGGTGGTCAGCATCGGTATCCTGTTCTTCTTCCGGCGTTTTATGCTGATGACCAAACCGGATAAGGATCAGAACGTGCCAAAGCTTTTTGGCGTGATAAAATCGTCACAGAGCAGCGGGACAGCTCAGGCGGCGCATGTGGATACAGAGAAAAATGCAGAAGGCAGCAAAGGCGCCGGGGAAAAATAGTACATTGATTGACAGATGCATGGCGGTGTTGTATGCTGGGAGTTAGAGATGACTAACAAAAAGCACAACCCGTCATGCATTTATTTTCGTACAAGCATTGCTTTTTGTAAAAAGCGCTATATAATAAAAGCATAACGGGGGCGCAGCCCGCATGAACAAGGGAAGTAAGCGCTTACATTAAACACAATGTCAAAGGAGAGAGTATACTATGTTCGGATTTGGTCAGTTGATCGATATCTTGAAGAAAGATCCAAAGAAAATTGTTTTTACAGAGGGAAATGACCCGCGTATTTTAGAGGCAGCATCCAGATTACTGGCAGGTACCTTCCTGCACCCGATTCTGGTTGGTAACCCGGATGAGATTTTTAAGGCTGCTGAGGAGAGCGGATTCAATATTCGTGGCGCTGAGATCATTGATCCGGCAAACTATGACAGATTTGACGAGATGGTAGATCTGTTCTGTGAACTCAGAAAGAGCAAAGGTGTGACACCGGAGCAGGCAAAGGGCATTCTGTCCCAGGCAAACTACTTCGGAACCATGCTTGTAAAGATGGGCGTTGCTGATGCACTTCTTGGCGGAGCAACCTACTCTACCGCAGATACGGTACGTCCTGCATTACAGCTGATTAAGACAAAGCCGGGCAACTCCATCGTATCTTCCTGCTTCATTCTGGTTCGTCCGTCTGCAACCGGTGAGAACGAGGTTCTTGCAATGGGTGACTGTGCCATCAACATTCATCCGACTGAGGATGAGCTGGTTGAGATCGCAGGCGAGTCTGCAGAGTGTGCGAAGATCTTCGGTGTAGATCCGAAGGTTGCATTCTTAAGCTACTCTACCTTAGGCTCCGGCAAGGGTGAGGATGTAGACAAGATGCGCAATGCAGCAGCAAAGGCAAAGGCAAAATATCCGTCTCTTCCGATCGAGGGGGAGTTACAGTTTGATGCAGCAGTATCCCCGCGTGTTGCACGTACCAAGTGCCCTGGCAACGAAGTGGCAGGACATGCAAACACCTTTATTTTCCCGGATATCAACGCCGGAAATATCGGTTACAAGATTGCACAGCGTCTTGGTAATTTCGAGGCATATGGTCCGATCCTGCTTGGCTTAAATGCGCCGATCAACGATCTGTCCCGCGGATGCAACGCTTCCGAGGTATATTCCATGGCAATCATCACAGCTGCACTGGCATAATCCGGACACTGCACAGAACAATAGAATGACAGTCATTTGTGGCATGGCGTGACGCTGTGCCACATTTTTTTGAGGGAAAAATGGAATCATTACTTTTTACCAGAGAAGATTTGAAAAAACTGATTGTACCGCTCATTATCGAGCAGGCACTTGCTTTGAGCATCGGGCTGTTTGACACGCTGATGGTCTCCTCGTGCGGCGAAGCAGCGGTGTCGGGTGTGTCGTTAGTGGACAGCATCAGCACGCTGCTGATCCAGATCCTATCGGCACTTGCAACCGGTGGCGCTGTGGTGTGCAGCCAGTATATCGGCAAGAAGATGCCGGAGCGGGCAAAACTGTCCGCCGGACAGCTGATGCTTATCATGCTGTTGTCCGCGGGGACGGTGATGGTGGTCATCCTGCTGTCTTACCGGTTTCTGCTCCGGGCAATTTTCGGACAGATTGATGCGGACGTCATGCAGAATGCGGAGATTTATTTTATCATCTCGGCCATATCCTATCCGTTTCTGGGTGTCTACAACGCGGGAGCGGCGTTGTTCCGGGCAATCGGAAACAGCAGGGTCAGCATGTATACAAGTCTGGTCATGAACGTGATCAATATCGGCGGTAACGCGGTGCTGATCTTCGGGCTTAAGATGGGCGTGCTGGGAGCGGCGCTTGCAACGCTCACGGCGCGGATTGTATCGGCGCTTGTCATGGTTGTGCTGCTTTCAGGGAAGGATAACCCGCTGTGCATTGCGACGCCGGGCTGTATGAAGCCGCAGAGGGATGTGATCGGAAAAATTTTAAAGATCGGTATTCCGAGCGGTGTGGAAAACGGAATGTTCCAGATTGGAAAACTTCTGGTGTCGAGTCTGACCGCGACGTTTGGAACTGCGGCAATCGCGGCGAATGCGGTTGCAAACAGTGTGGCGGGATTTGCCAATATTCCGGGGATTGCGATCGGACTTGCGATCGTGACGGTCATTGGCAGATGCATCGGAGCCGGGGAAAAAGAACAGGCGAAATACTACAGCAAGCGTCTGCTTGGTCTGGCTTATGCGGGAATGGTGCTGGCGGATCTGGCACTGTTTGCACTTGTAAAACCAATCATTGCCTGCTTCGCGCTATCGGCGGAAGCGGCACGGATTGCCACACAGCTTCTGGTAAGTTTCGCAATCTGCGCGGCGCTGATCTGGCCACTCAGCTTTACCCTTCCGAATGTGCTGCGCGCCGCAGGGGATGCAAAGTACACGATGGAGGTCAGCGTTTTTTCCATGTGGGTCTTCCGTGTGGCAAGCAGTTACTTTTTTGCGGGAACGATGGGACTTGGCGTGCTCGGTGTCTGGATCGGCATGTATGTGGACTGGGGGTTCCGCACGCTGCTTTTCCTGATCCGCTACCGGCGCGGGAAGTGGCTGGAAAAGCGCGTGGTATGATGCCGCAAGGGAATGGATTCCTAATATTTTCTTATTTTTTGATAATAGAGTTTCATTTTTGCAGGAAATACGGTAGAATATCTGTGAAATACGTTCAGATGATGAGGATTTTGAAGAAATGTACAAGAATATGGGAAAAGTAAAACGCACACTGGAGGAGTATGCGATCCTGACGGTTGCCACGCTGATTCTGGTGGTGGGTGTTTATGTGTTCAAGTTCCCGAATAATTTTTCGTTTGGAGGAGTCACGGGTATCGCGGTGGTCTTAAGTGCTATTATGCCGGCAACTCCGGGAAATATCACATTTATCATCAATATGGCGCTGCTGGTGGTAGGATTTATTTTCCTCGGGAAAAGTTTTGGTATCCGCACCGTGTATGTGAGCGTGCTGATGTCTGTGGGGCTAAGCCTTGCGGAAGTGTGGTTTCCGATGGAGCATCCGCTGACGACGCAGCCGGTACTGGAACTGATGTATGCGATTGTGCTGCCGGCGTTCAGTGCGGCGATTATGTTCAATATCGGAGCCTCCGGAGGCGGTACGGATATTATCGCCATGATCCTTAAAAAGTATACGAAGCTGAACATCGGAGGCGCGCTGTTTCTGGTGGATCTGGGGATTGTCATAGCTTCGTGTTTTGTGTTTGATGCACAGACGGGACTTTGTTCGCTCTGCGGACTTCTGGCAAAGTCGCTTGTTGTGGACAATGTCATTGAGAGTATCAACCTGTGCAAGTATTTTACGATCATCTGCAATGATCCGGAGCCCATCTGTGATTTTATCACGAATGAGCTGCACCGCAGTGCGACGATCTATAAAGCCGAGGGGGCATATGAGCACAACCAGAAGACGATCATTATCACTATTATGAAGCGCTCCCAGGCGGTAGAATTACGAAATTATATCCGTATCCATCAGCCGACGGCATTTATTGCCATCACGAACAGCAGTGAGATTATCGGCAAGGGATTCCGCGGATTTAATTGATATCAGGAAGGAGAAAGTTTTTTATGAAGATTTGGGAAGAGGAAAAGCAGTGCTATATCCGTGCTGCCATGGAGATGAATTCAGAGGCGGAGAATGAGGCGCTGAAGGCACAGCTGGAGGCGATCGACTGGTCTGTATTAGAGCAGATTGAGCGCAAGGAGACCGTGAACGAGCGGGGCGTATTTGCACCGCTTGAGGCGGTTGAGACGGAAGAAATTGAGCGGCGCAGGGACGAGTTCCACGAACTCGGAATCAAGGCGCTCCGGGAAGGAAAAGTCGGAGCGGTTCTTCTGGCGGGGGGACAGGGAACACGTCTCGGACTGGACAGACCGAAGGGAACACTCAATATCGGAATCCACCGGGAGCTGTTTTTGTTTCAGCAGCTCATCCGTAACCTGATGGACGTGACGGATGAAGCCGGCGCGTATGTTCCACTTTATATCATGACGAGCAACATCAACCATGACGACACGCAGGCATTTTTTGAGGAGCACGGGTACTTTGGCTACCCGAAGGAGTATGTGAAATTTTTCGTGCAGGAGATGGAACCCGCCTGCGATTATCAGGGTCGCGTATATATGGAGTCCCGCACCAGGGTTGCCATGTCCCCGAACGGCAATGGCGGCTGGTTCGGCTCCATGGTGAATGCAGGGCTGCTTTCCGATATCCGTTCCCACGGAATTGAGTGGATCAATGTATTTGCGGTGGATAACTGTCTGCAGAGAATCGCAGACCCGCTGTTCATCGGTGCGACGATTGCCTACGGCTGTGAGAGCGGCGCGAAGGTTGTCAGAAAGGCAGCGCCGGATGAGAAAGTGGGGGTGCTCTGTACCGAGGACGGCAAGCCGTCGATCGCGGAGTATTACGAGATGACGGAAGAGATGGCGACTGCACGGAAAGCAAACGGAGATCTGCTCTATGGATTTGGTGTGATTCTGAATTACGTTTTCTCCGAGAAGCGTCTGGAGGAGATTGCAGATGCACATATGCCGATCCATGTGGTAGAGAAGAAGATTCCGTATATGGACGAGTCCGGCAGTCTGGTGAAGCCGGATGCACCGAACGGATACAAGTTTGAGACGCTTGTTCTGGATATGGTGCACATGATGGCGGACTGCGTTCCTTACGAGGTCGACAGAAAGCGGGAGTTTGCGCCGATCAAGAATCTGCACGGCGTGGATTCACTCGACAGCGCCCGCGAGCTCATGCAGGGCTGCGGCATCGAATTGTAACATAAAACGGACGGGCTTCCCGGCGGGAAGTCCGTCCGTTTTTGGTGTTGCAGAAGATTTAATAAATATTTTATGGGGATTTAACGGCGGGTTCATGAATGTCTGATATAATAATACCTGATGATGGAAAACAGACAATGGAGGTTTTTATAAATTGGAGGAACAGGGGAAGCAGCAGGAAATAGAAATCGAAGAGGTGACCGCACAGGAGAATGTGATTGCAGTGCGGGATCTGGTGCCGATGCGTGCGGCGATGGATGACAGCATGGAGCGGATCGCAGATATGAAGGACCAGTTTTCACAGACGATCGATCCGATCCTGCGCATGTACAATGCGGCGATGTGTGCGACGACGGCAAGGCTTGAGATAATAGAGGACGAGTTCAAGTACCGGAAGCTGCGCTGTCCGATCCACCATATTGACACCCGCCTGAAGTCGGCGAAGAGTATTCTGGGCAAGCTCCAGAAGAAGGATCTGGATCTGACGCTGTCGGCTGCCTGCAACAACATCTACGACATCGCGGGAATCCGTGTTGTCTGCTCTTATATCAAGGACGTCTATCTGATCCGCGACCGTCTGATGGCGCAGGATGATATTATGATTATGCAGATCAAGGATTACATAGAGACGCCGAAGGAGAACGGTTACCGGAGTCTTCACATGGTCATCCGGGTGCCGGTATATTTTATGAACAAAAAGCAGCTGGTGCCGGTGGAACTGCAGATCCGCACGCTGGCGATGGATCTGTGGGCAAGCCTGGAGCATGACATCAAATATAAGTGTCTGTATCAGACGGAGACGGAGGATTTCTCCGAGGAACTAAAGGAATGCAGCCGGCTCATTTACGAGGCCGAGGAGAAAATGGAGATCATGAACCGTACACTGGAAGCATAAGGGGAGGCGCGGGCGATGAGAGAGAAACAGAATCCAGTCGAAAAAGAATGGGCAGCAGTTGTCAAGGCAGAGGAGCGCTTTCTGCGCCATGCCATGCCGGCGCGGACGGCGGGCTGGCAGGAGAAGATCACGCGCTATGTGCCACAGAAGCTGGAGGCGACTCTGCACACCGCTTTTTACAAAGCGTTTGAACTGATCTTTGACAAGGGAACGCCGGTGATAGAGAAGACCTGTCAGAAGGAGAAAAAGGAGCAGAATTATAAGATCAATGCTTACGCCGCAGAGGTGCGCGACACGAGACATGCCCTGCGGGCATTCGGGAGAGAGGCGGGTGCCAGCCGGAACCTGAATCTGGCGGTATCGGCGGTGGAAGGTGTCGGCATGGGATTTTTCGGTCTGGGTCTGCCGGATATACCGCTGTTCCTCGGTGTTTTGCTGAAAAGTATCTACGAGGTCGCACTCAGCTACGGATACACGTATGACACGCAGGAGGAGCAGATCTTCATATTAAAGCTGATCGAGACGGCATTGTCGCACGGCGAGCAGCTTGCCCAGAACAATATGGAGCTGAATCTGTGGATGCGTGAGGAGCGTACGTTTTCCATTTCCAGAAACGAGCAGATCCGGCGCACATCGGATGCACTGGCGGGAGAACTGCTGTATCTGAAATTCGTGCAGGGACTGCCGGTGGTCGGTATGGTTGGCGGAGTTTCTGATATGGTTTATCAGAAGCGCATCAGCGATTATGCAGCAGTTAAATATAAAAGACGTTTTCTTGAGACAAAGAGGAAGACCGGGGAAGAAAAGAGACATCCGGCAGGATAAGTTTGCGGATGGCATGCAGAAGGGAAAGCCGTTATTCGGCTTCCCCTTCTGCGACAATATCCTCAAGAACATGAATCAGGTCATACATGTTGTTGAGACAGACATTCCGTTCTAGAATCAGATTTTTCAGATCAGCAGACAGGGTATCAAACCGGTCGCGGATCTCGGGAGATACATAAGATGCCATAAGATTACCTCACTTTTTCATACTTCAGAAAAAGTATGAGCATCCGGAGAGCTTTTTATGTGTAAAAAATGCCGTAAAGGTGGTATGATAGTGGAGAAAAAGTGGAATGGAATAAGAGTATGAATGAGAAAATTTACTGCCGGATCCGGCGTGTGCGCGCGGTATTGCTGACATTTTTCCTGACGGCAGCAGTTGTTTTGACAGACGCACAGAACATCCGGGAAAAGGAATACGAAAAAACAGAGATCATATACTGTATTGGGGACAGTATCACATACGGCAGCGGTCTGGAGGATGAGGAACGGCTGACGAAGTCGTATCCGGCGCAGCTAGGAATCCGGCTTGGCCCGCGATACCTCATTTTCAATTACGGCGTGAGAGGAGCAACCCTGCAGGATCTTTCCCGGAAAAGCTACCGCAACATGGGGTATCTGAACGTGATAGAGGCGCAGTCCCCGGATGTGGTGATTATTATGCTGGGAACCAACGATTCCAAACAGAAATACTGGGATGCAGAGAGGTATGAGGAACAGTATCTTGCATTGATTGACGAACTTCACAATCTGCCGGGACATCCGTATCTGTATCTGATGGCACCGCCGGAAGCATTTCCTGCGGAGGAGGGAGAGATCCTATACGGGATCAACAATGATGTGATCGGAGGAGAGATCCGGAACCTTGTGCCGGACATCGCGGAGCAATCGGGCTGCGGAACGCTGGATCTCTACGCGCTGACGCAGGATCACCCGGAATATTTCGTGGATGGAATTCACCCGACCGAGGAAGGATATGCGCTGATTGCGCAGACGGTTGCGGATCAGATCCGGGCAGACCGGAATGCGGGCGTGTGGTGACGCGGTTAAAAAAGGGCTTCAAAAATTACAAAAAATATGATATAATGAATCCATTCATCTGAAACGGAGTATGGCGTAGTTTGGTAGCGCGCACGGCTGGGGGCCGTGAGGTCGCAGGTTCAAATCCTGTTACTCCGATTCCTTGGCAGGGGCACGGCAGGCGGAGCGATCCGTCTGGTGGCTTAAGAAAGAGAGACCGTATATTGCGGTTTCTCTTTTTTTCTTTGCGGAATACTTCGTCCAAAAGAGTGTTGTTCTGGAAAAAGAAAGACATAGAAAAACCCGGCAGAATCAATTTATGATTCTGCCGGGTTTTGTGACAGCGGAGACGGCGGGATTCGAACCCGCGTGCCCCGGAGGGCTAACGCATTTCGAGTGCGCCCCGTTATGACCGCTTCGATACGTCTCCGAATGAATGGATCACAGAGGATTCTACTGTGAGACACTCGATTAGTATATCATATCTGGTTGATTTTGCAAGATGCTTTCGCGAAAAGTCTTGAAATAAGTTTTTTCGGGAGATACTATTTTTATAGCATAACAGGAGGGCAAGGTATGGAAAATAAGATACGGGAGGCAATCCGGTTTGAGGGAAGCGTGCAGGGAGTTGGATTCCGCTACCGGATGTCACAGCTTGCAAGGCACTACGATGTGACGGGATGGGTCAGAAACGAGTATGATGGAAGCGTCTCGGCAGAACTGCAGGGAAGACGGGAGGCAATCGACGAGATCATTGCGCACCTTCGGGAGGATTCCTATATTTATCTGGACAGAGTGAGCCGGCAGAAACTCGAATTAAACGAAGAGGAGCGGGCATTTTCCGTGCGTTATTAGGCGCTGCGGCGTGCCGGTGCTGTGAAACACAGTTGCAAAATGGCGGCGAAGAGGGTAATATTCTATATAGAAAAACTGCGGTCCGGATGCGGACCACAGACCATGAACGGATGGTACGAAAAGACGGAAACAGGAGGAGAAGCAGATGAAGAGAATCGGTATGTTGACCAGCGGCGGAGACTGCCAGGCACTGAATGCTGCCATGCGCGGTGTTGTTAAGGGACTCAGCGAGAACGTGGATGAATTGGAAGTATATGGTTTTTTGAATGGCTATAAAGGTCTGATTTACGGGGACTACCGGCTGCTGACATCCGCGGATTTCTCCGGTATTCTGACGAAAGGCGGCACGATTCTCGGATCATCGCGACAGCCGTTTAAGCAGATGCGCGTGCCGGATGCAAACGGGCTGGACAAGGTGGAGGCGATGAAGGCGACCTACCACAAGCTCAACCTGGACTGTCTGGTGATCCTCGGAGGAAACGGAACACAGAAGACGGCGAACCTGCTTCGGGAAGAGGGGTTAAATATTATCCATCTGCCGAAGACGATCGACAACGATATTTACGGGACGGACGTCACATTCGGATTTCAGAGTGCCATCAATATCGCCACAGATTGCATTGACTGTATCCACACGACGGCAGCGTCCCACAACCGCGTCTTTATTGTTGAGGTCATGGGGCATAAAGTCGGCTGGCTGACGCTTTATGCTGGCGTTGCGGGGGGCGCGGATATTATTCTGCTTCCGGAAATACCGTACGACATCGAGAAAGTGATTGCCGCGATCAACAAGCGCACGAAGGCAGGAAAAGGATTTACCATACTTGCGGTTGCCGAGGGAGCCATCTCCAAGGAGGATGCGGCGCTCTCCAAGAAAGAGTACAAGGAAAAAGTGGTAAAGCGGAAATATCCGTCTGTTTCCTACGAGATTGCAGACCGTATATTCAAGGAGACCGGCGTCGAGGTGCGCGTGACTGTACCGGGTCACACACAGCGCGGCGGAAGCCCATGTCCGTATGACCGTGTGCTCTGCACGAGACTCGGTTCGGCGGCGGCAAAAGCGATCATGGACGAGAACTACGGCAACATGGTTGCCATGGTCAATGGCAAGATCAAATATGTACCGCTCGGAGACGTGGCGGGCAAATTAAAGACGGTCGATCCGAACGACCAGATGATAAAAGAAGCAAAGCGGATTGGAATCAGCTTTGGAGATTAAAGTGAGGGAAAAGCATGTCATATCAGGCATTATATCGTAAATTCCGTCCGCAGGAGTTTGACGATGTAAAAGGACAGGATCATATTGTAACAACGTTAAAGAATCAGATTAAAGCAGACAGAATCGGACATGCTTATCTATTTTGCGGAACCAGAGGAACGGGAAAGACGACGATTGCCAAGATTTTTGCGAAGGCGGTCAACTGTGAGCATCCGGTGGACGGGAGTCCGTGCGGGGAATGTCCGACATGCAGGGCGATTGCGGCAGGCAATTCCATGAACGTGATTGAAATCGATGCGGCTTCCAACAACGGCGTCGACAACATCCGCCAGATCCGCGAGGAGGTGGAGTACCGTCCGACCGAAGGAAAATACAAAGTCTACATTATCGATGAGGTGCATATGCTTTCCATAGGAGCGTTCAATGCACTGCTTAAGACCCTGGAGGAACCGCCGGCGTATGTCATTTTTATTCTGGCGACCACCGAGGCGCACAAGATTCCGATCACGATTCTATCACGGTGCCAGCGCTATGATTTCCGCAGAATCTCGATCGACACGATCACTGCCCGCCTGCGGGAACTGATGGATGCGGAGCAGGTGACGGTGGAGGACAGGGCGCTGCGCTATATCGCCAAGGCGGGAGACGGCTCGATGCGTGACGCGTTAAGCCTTCTGGATCAGTGTATCGCTTTTTACCTGGGACAGGAGCTCACTTACGACAAAGTGCTGGATACGCTCGGAGCAGTCGACACAGAGATTTTCAGCCGCCTGCTGCGGCAGATCCTCGATAAAAATATCACGGGGGCAATCCAGACCGTGGAGACGCTCGTGATCGAAGGACGGGAGTTAGGGCAGTTTGTCACGGATTTCACATGGTATCTGCGCAATCTGATGCTGGTGCAAAGCTCGGACGATATGGAGGATGTGCTTGACATCTCTTCGGAAAATCTGGCGCTCCTGAAAGAAGAGGCGTCTATGGTGGACGCCGATATTCTGATGCGCTATATCCGCATTTTCTCGGAGCTTGGCAGCCAGATCAAATATGCCAGCCAGAAGCGAATTCTGATTGAAATTGCGATAATTAAGTTATGTAAACCGGAAATGGAAAAAGATTACACGTCCCTGGTGGACCGCATCGACAGCCTGGAGAAGAAACTGGAAAAAGGCGTTGTGATGGCGGCACCGGGGAGTGCCAGGCAGGGCGTAGGTGGAAGCGCGCAGGGGGCACAGGGAGGCTCGCTGCCAAAGGCAGAACTGCCCAAGGCGATTCCGGAGGATGTGAAGCAGGTGCTGACAAACTGGGGCGGCATCTTATCGCAGCTTACCGGCGTGACAAAGACGTATCTTAAGATGGCGACCCGGTCGCTCGGACCGAACGGGGAACTGATGCTGGTGTTCGATGACAAAAACGCTTATGAGTACGTCGAACAGAACCGTTCGGATTGCCAGGACGCATTAAAAGCGGCAGCGGCGGATCGGATCGGCAAAGAGGTTGCGATTCTGGTGAAGTTAAACGATACGGGGCATGCCAGTGACGAGGTCTATCCGGATCTGGGCGCGCTCATCCAGATGGACATCGAGGAAGAGGATTTTTAAAGCTGGACGAATCACACAATTTATATTATGATAGATGGAACAGTCCTAAGAGAAAAGCAGGAGGAAGCAGACATGGCAAAAAGAGGTGGATTCCCGGGCGGTATGCCGGGTAATATGAATAACCTTATGAAGCAGGCGCAGAAGATGCAGCGCCAGATGGAAGAGGCTCAGAAGGAGTTAGAAGAGAAGGAAGTGACTGCGGCAGCGGGCGGCGGAGCTGTGGAAGTGACGGTATCCGGCAAGCATGAGATAACGAAAGTAAAGCTTTCCCCGGAGGTTGTGGATCCGGATGACATCGAGATGTTGGAGGATCTGATCATGGCGGCGACAAACGAGGCCTACCGTCAGTTAGACGAATTTTCCCAGAGTTCCATGGCAAAGATTACCGGCGGCATGGGCGGACTTGGCGGAATGCCATTCTAATAGAATTTATAACTGCACCTGTGTGGCGATCGCGCTGTACGGGTGCAGTTTTGTTTTATGGCACTGCCGCTTTAGCGGGTAAATGCTGTTTGCTGATAAGCAATATTACGAGGAACGAAATTCAGATTTCAGGCAGGAAGGCATATGGAACATTCGTTGGAGAAAAATGGGAGCATTTCTTCCTGCCAATTTTTGCATCTGATTCCGTGTCTCTTGCCACGTTTTGACCATCCGACGGGTGCATGTCCGACACACCGGAGACAATGGGCGGACTTTCTGGCAGCACTAACTGCACTCCCTCATAGACATTATAAAACCGCGCGAACCGAAACTCGCCGCCATTTGCTATTAAAGTCCGGGCACATGGCGGCTCAAACATCGGCTTCGCGCGGTTATGTTCTATTGCGGGAGTGCAGGTAAGTGCTGCACGAAAGTCCTACAAATTGTCTTCCGGGGTGCGGACATGACCCTAGGATTGCTCAAAACTTGGAAAGACACGGATCATCGCAGATGCAAAAAACGGCTAGTTAGAAATGCCACATTTTTTGAACAGAATTTCCATATGCATTCTGCCTGAAAGCAAAAGTCGTGATCTTCTCATCACATTGCTTATCAGCAGACGGCAATGTCTATCTGATGCGGCAGTGCCATGAAACAAGAGCAACCTGCGTGGGGGCACATGGTGCTCAGAGCTTTGCCTTGAATACCTCGTCGGCGGGATAGCCGCCGGCGCACTTCTGCATGCCGCGCTGGATGCTGTCGGCGGAGGTACCCCAGTCCTTGTCCTTGTTGCGGTAGTCGTTTTTCTCGACAAACCAGGACACTTCTTTTTGGAGCCGGTCGAGATTGTCCTGCATCATCGAGAAGGCTTTGGGATAAAACTCTTTTTTCTCGTCATCGGTCAGCTTGTCCTCGGCTGCCTCGATCAGGTCGCCGAAGTGCGGCAGGCAGAATCCCCTGCTTTTTTCAAAAAGTGCGCGGAATTCCTCATTTTTCTTATACAGGTCGAAAAAAGTATCCAGATAACGGCCGTAGATCTGATGGAAATGGTCGCAGACATAGCAGTCGGTGGTCTTAGCGGCGATCCATGCGCCGAGAGGCGTTTTGGGCGCATTCCCGGATGAGACATCCGTGTGCTTCATGCGTTTGATAAAGCTGGATTTGCCGGGCGTAAAATGTGCCAGCTCATCGCCGAGCTCCTGGTTCAGCTTTTTTAAGTGTGTGCTTAAGATCAGGGCGTTGCCGAGCCGGTTGCCGTAGTCGTACATCATCTTGAAGTGGTGGCGGCAGAAACCAGTGGCGTCTGTTTTGGCACGGATATCATCTTCCATATAGGCAGAGCCGAGGATGAAGGAGATGGCATGCTGCTCGGCCTCGCGTTCCAGGTAGCAGAAAGGGCATTCGTCGTCTGCGTGGAAGGCATTCATCAAAGGGATGGTTGCAATCGTTTCTTTCATGGTAATCTCCGTTTCTTTTCCTACATTCTGTGAATAAATCCAGTATAGCATACCAGAGGAAGAAAAATCAAAACCGCCTTGTAAAATGCGGCGTTATCAAGTAATATATATAAGGCTGCAGGGAAAGCCCGGCAGTGTTGACAGGAAGTTTGAGGGAGAGAATGGAATACTATAGCAGACAGATCAGCAAGTTAATACAGGAATTATCCGCCCTGCCGGGAATCGGCACGAAGTCTGCACAGCGTCTGGCATTTCATATCCTGAATATGCCAAAGGAGCAGGTGGAGGAGCTTTCTTCTGCGATTTTGGACGCAAAGCAGAATGTGCGGTATTGCAAGGAATGTTTTACGCTGACAGATGAGGAAATCTGTCCGATCTGCAGCGACAGCTCCAGGAACCATAAGGTAATTATGGTGGTGGAGAACACGAGGGATCTCGCGGCATACGAGAAGACACAGAAGTATGACGGGGTATATCATGTGCTGCACGGCGCGATCTCACCCATGCTCGGAATCGGACCGGGGGATATCAAACTCAAAGAACTGATGCAGCGCCTGCAAAAGGATGTGGATGAGGTCATCATTGCGACGAATTCCAGCCTGGAGGGGGAGACGACGGCAATGTATATCAGCAAACTGATCAAACCGACCGGTATAAAAGTTACGCGGATTGCGAGCGGGGTGCCGGTGGGCGGCGATCTGGAATATATTGATGAGGTGACGCTTCTGCGCGCGCTTGAGGGGCGCACGGAACTGTAGTGACCGCATGAGAAAAGGATGCAACTGTCCGGCATCTGGGTCGGGCGGATGACAATCAGATATAAGAAAGGACCATGACACGACATGACGAATCTGGAACTTCAAAAGACAGCAAATGAAATTCGCAAAAGCATTGTAACAGCGGTGCACAGTGCAAAAGCGGGACACCCGGGCGGATCGCTCTCGGCGGCAGATATTTTCACATATCTGTACTTTGAGGAGCTGAACATTGATCCGAAGAATCCGAAGATGGCAGATCGTGACCGGTTTGTGTTGTCCAAGGGACACACGGCACCCGGACTTTATGCTGCGCTTGCAGAGCGTGGATTTTTCCCGAAGGAGGATCTGGTGACGCTGCGCCACACAGGATCATATCTGCAGGGACATCCGGATATGAAGCATATTCCGGGCGTGGATATGTCGAGCGGTTCTCTGGGACAGGGACTCTCGGTGGCAGTGGGAATGGCTGCGGCAGGAAAGTTTGATAAGAAAGATTACCGTGTATATGCACTTTGCGGTGACGGAGAGATCCAGGAGGGACAGATCTGGGAGGCTGCCATGTGGGCAGGCTTTAAGAAGCTGGATAATCTGGTGGTGATCGTAGATAACAACAACCTTCAGATTGACGGTTCCATCGATACAGTATGTTCCCCGTACCCGATCGACAAAAAGTTCGAGGCGTTCAATTTCCATACGATCAACATCAACGGAAATGATTTTGACGAGATCCGTGCGGCTTTTGCGGAGGCGCGGGCGACCAAGGGAATGCCGACGGCGATTATTGCAAAGACATTAAAGGGAAAAGGTGTTTCATTCATGGAGAATGCCGTTGACTGGCACGGAAAAGCACCGAACGATGAAGAATATAAGATCGCAATGGAAGATCTGGAAAAGGCAGGTGCAGCATTATGTCAGAATTAGGAAAGAAGATTGCAACCAGAGAGAGTTACGGCAACGCGCTGGTAGAGCTTGGAAAAGAGCATGAAGATCTGATCGTGCTGGACGCGGATCTGGCAGGTGCGACAAAGACCGGCATTTTTAAGAAGGCATTTCCGGAGCGCCACTGGGACATCGGTATTGCAGAGGCGAATATGACAGGAATCGCGGCAGGTCTTGCAACCTGCGGAAAAGTTCCGTTTATCAGTTCTTTTGCGATGTTTGCGGCGGGCAGAAATTACGAGCAGGTGCGCAACTCGATCGGTTACCCGCACCTCAATGTGAAGATCGGAGCGACCCATGCGGGAATCTCCGTGGGTGAGGACGGAGCAACCCATCAGTGCCTGGAGGATCTGGCTTTGATGCGCGCGATCCCGGGAATGGTCGTGCTCAATCCTGCGGACGATGTGGAGGCGCGTGCGGCAGTGCATGCGGCATACGATCACGTGGGACCGGTGTACCTGCGTTTTGGAAGACTGGCGGTTCCGGTGTTTAATGACGAGACGACCTACCGGTTTGAGATCGGCAAGGGAATTGTGTTAAAAGAGGGAAAAGATGTCTCGGTATTTGCAACAGGATTGTGTGTGAATGAGGCGAGAGAGGCGGAGAAGCTTCTGGCAGCAGACGGTATTGATGCGGAGATTATCAACATCCATACGATCAAGCCGCTGGATGAGGAGCTGGTACTTGCGTCCGCAGCGAAGACCGGAAAAGTGGTAACGATCGAGGAACATTCCGTGATCGGCGGACTGGGAAGTGCCGTATGCGACATCCTTTCTGAGAAGCAGCCGACGAAAGTCATGAAGATCGGTATCAACGATGTGTTCGGAGAGTCCGGTCCGGCTCTGGAACTGATTCAAAAGTATGGACTGGATGCACAGAGCATCTACGAGAAAGTAAAGGCGTTTGTAAAACAGAATTAGAGAAAAACGCAGATAAGGCCGCGGGGATTGTAGCTTCCCTGCGGCTTTTGTAATGCCGGGAAAGATTTTGGCAGAAGAGACGGAAGGCTGTCGAAACATTTTTTCGGACAAGCCCATAATATTTCAAAATATGCAGAGGGCTTGTGGTACGATTTCCCCGAGAAAAGGTTGTAAAATCCATGTGCGCGTATTGCGCGGATACGCAGCCGGATGCGGAAAGGGGAATCGTGTGGCATGATAGAGATTATTCACCAGGAACAGACGGAAGAAAAGGTACAGAGGGAACTGCCAAGAGAAATCAAACAGATCGGGTCGCCGGATGCAGGGGAACGGATTTATGTGGAAGATACCGTGTACCGCAGAATGCATCCGCATGGCGGCGTGGAAGAAAAAACGGCATATGTGCTGCTGGGAAAATTTGAGAACTGCATGGGCAGAGAGTGCACGTTTGTGGAAGCGGTTATTCCGTTGAATGAAATCCTGTTTGACCGGGACATTCCGGTCTGGGACGATCACACGTGGGCGTACATATATAAGCAGTTAAAGCCGGAGCATGATCCGTTCGTGATTGTAGGATGGGCGCTGGATATCAAGGGACAGCTCCCCAATATGACGGCGCATCTGGAGGCGCTGCATCAACGGAATTTCGGTGGAAAGCGCCAGATTCTTTTTCTGATGGACAGCCTGGAATGTGAGGAGGCGGTCTACGGCAACCGGAACGGGCACCTGTACAGAAGAGATGGATTTTACATTTATTACCAGCACAGGCAGGTGCCAGAGGAGAACGACCTCTGGAAAAAAGAGGAAAAAGAATTTTACCGGGAAATGGATGTGGAAGGGGAAGAGAAGCCAAAACCGGCAGTGCCAGTAAGCGTCGGGGAGCGGGAAGCACCGGCAGACATGGAAAAAACGTCGGACGATAATGAAAGTGCAGGAATATACCGAGGTCTTTACCGCAGGAGGATACAACAGGAAGCCGGGCGGCAGGAGGCCCGGGAAAGACCCGCGTATGCAGCTACAGTTTTGCTGGGGGCGGTTGTGTGCGTGCTTGGTGTGACCGCATATCTGAATCATGAAAAGATGGTGGATATGGAACAGACGCTCGCGCAGATGAAGGGAACCCGGTACGTGACAGAAACGCAGACGGCGGACGCGGAGACGGAAGAGACGGAGCGGATGCCGTCTGTGGCGGTAGAGACGGTGATGGGGAATGTCGAAAAACAGGAACTGTCTGCGGAAGCGGCAGGAATGCAGGAAGATGTTACAGCACAGCAGGCGGAGACGGCACAGGGAGCGCAGGGGACAGCAGAGCCAGCGGAAAATGCAACGGCAAATGCAGCAGCAGGAACTGCAGCGGGATCGGAAACTGCGGGGGATACGGCGGCAGCCGGTGGACAGGCATGCGCAGACGCAGCGGGCACGTCGGTGGAGGCGCAGACGCAGAGCACGGCATCCACGGACGGGAGCCTGGCGGCACAGACCCAGGGCACGACGACAGCTGCCGGGAATGCATCCGTGGAGAATACACAGGAGGCGGCAGCACAGACCGAGGCGCAGATGTATTTGTCGCAGGGATATTACGATGTGCAGAAGGGAGACAGTCTTGTGGGAATCTGCCGGAAAATATATCAGACGACGGCAATGCTGGACAAGCTCTGCGAGGTCAACGGCATTGAGGATGAAAATGCCATCTACGCCGGTCAGCGTCTGATTCTGCCGAATTAAAAAAATAGTGAAACGGGAATACACACATGCTATAATATTCATAATCAGTGAAAGCATAGACAACATAGGAACGAGGAAGTATGGCAGAAAAAAACAAAAGTGGATTTCATACGGTAGGGGATACCGATATGGAGGAATATAACCGTAAAATAAAGGAACATCGCAGAAAGGTCCTGCGCCGCACCGTGATTGTGACGGCGGTCATTCTTCTGGTGCTGACCGGTCTGGGACTCTACATGGCGCTCCGCCATTATGAGAACTATGACATTATGTCAACCGCGGAGCGGTCGGATACGGATGCGACACATTTTACGGAATTTCAGGGAAATATTTTAAAATACAGCAATGACGGGGCATTTTATCTGGATGCCGCGAATGAACTGATCTGGAACCAGACGTATGAGATGTCGTCGCCGAAGCTGGATACCTGCGGAAATTATCTGAGCATCTACGACAAGGGCGGGACAAAAATTTATATTTTAACACCGACAAAGCTTGTGGGAAGCATTGAGACAACCATGCAGATTCAGCAGGTATGCGTGGCAGAGCAGGGGACGGTTGCGGTTCTGATGAAAAAAGACAAGGCGGCGTATCTTGCGCTGTATGACAGAGAGGGCAACAGCCTGGCGGAAGGGGAGATCCACGGTCAGAACGGGGGATACCCGATCGCCATTGCGCTTTCCAATGATGCGGTAAAGCTGGCGGTATCCATGATCAATATCAATGAAGGAAGCGTCAAGAGCACAATTGCGTTTTACAATTATGGCACGGTTGGGCAGAACGAAATCGATCACTGCGTGGGTGTGAACAATTACGATGACAAGGTCATCCCGGAGATGGAGTTTACCTCCAACGACCGGATGGTTGCGTTCGGCGATACGAAAGCAGTGATCTTTGAGGGCGCGCAGAAGCCGCAGGCAATCGCGGAGATCCCGATGGATGAGAAGACAAAAAGTATTTTTTACAATGAGCACTATATCGGAATCGTGACCGGCAATGAGGATGAGGCGGTGACCAATCATTTGGCGGTGTATGATGAAAACGGAAAACTGGTCATGGAAAAGGATTTCGGTCTGGACTACAGCAGTATCGAATTTTTGACCAATAATGAGATCTGTATCCGGAACGCAAATGTCTGCGACATCTATACGGTGCATGGTGTTTATAAGTTCCACCATGAGTTTGAAGAGGAGCTTTTTGAGATTATACCGGGAAAATTGAAATTGAACTACACGCTTGTGCTCAAAGATACGACACAGCGGATCAGATTAAAATAAGGAGGAGATTATGAACTGGGTATTGATGCTTGTCCTCCTGGTGTTGGTGTGCTGTGCAATCTACGGCTACACAAAAGGATTTTTAAGGATTGTTTTTTCACTTGTCGCATGGGTGATTGTGCTGGTGTTTGTCTCGTGGGCAACGCCGCATGTCAGCCAGTGGATACAGGAGAATACAACTATTTACGAAAAAATAGAAGCTGCGTGTGAGGAATCTGTGCGGCGTGCGGCGCAGGGAAAGATGGAAGAAGGCGCAGTGGAACAGTACGGAGAAGCCGGGGAACTGGGGCTGGATCTTCCGGAATCTGTGATGGCGCAGATCGTTTCGGGGGCTTCCGGCGCAGCGGACACTGTGCTTGCGGAGACCGGGGTATATGCAGGGATCGCGCAGAGCCTGGCAGGATTTATCGTGCAGGGAATTGCGTTTGTGACGGTGCTGATTCTCTCATGGATTCTGGTGCATGTGATCTCGGCGCTGCTTGGAATTGTATCGCATATTCCGATATTAAAAGGCGTGAACCGTTTCACGGGAATGTTAGCGGGGCTGATGGAGGGGCTTCTCATCGTCTGGATTGCGTTTTACATTGTTGCCCTTTGCAGTACGGGAGAGACGGGGAGAGTGATTGTTTCCTATATAAATCAGAGCGCATTTCTGAAAGAACTGTATGAAAACAATATTCTTCTGTCTCTGGGAACGGGTTTTGCACGCTAAAAGGCATGAATTACAAGGGCTGCCGACAGTGAGGGGAAAATCCGTGAAAACTTTTTAAAAAAACTGTAAAAAGAGTGTTGACAATCTGAGATGCAGATGGTAGTATATACAAGCTGACCGCGAGAACAGCGGACAGGCAAAGCGCTTCTGAAAAAGAAGTAAAAGAAAATAAAAAAAGTTGTTGACAAACGGTTGACGGTATGATATAGTAAATAAGCTGTCGCCGAGAGATGACAACGATGAATGAGATTGAAAAATCCGTTCGGAAGTTGCAGAGCAACTTCTAAAGTCAATACGAAGTATTGGCGATGTACATTGATAACTGAACAGTGAATAAACCTTGAAAGATCCTAAATTTCAAGCTGTCGATCAAGAGATTGAAAGACAGACGAACGTTCTTATAAAGAACAACCTAAAACAGTAAATTCAGAGTAACATCTGAATAAGCCAGATTATTCTGGAAAAGGAAACAAACTATAACATGAGAGTTTGATCCTGGCTCAGGATGAACGCTGGCGGCGTGCTTAACACA